>Ga0366819_10006_pt2 | contig 49221 bp, 22 predicted proteins | sample TotcelFGM3001N15_FD_207091 | JGI IMG/M metagenome (GOLD analysis project Ga0366819, IMG submission 207091) | Enriched cells from coal bed in the Powder River Basin, Montana, United States - Total cells FGM rep3 HSBNCT.FGM.300.1.N15 ... | reverse complement strand
GGCCGATAGAGAGCGCAGCCATTGAGCTGTGCCGGAGTCGGCCAAAATTGAATTTTGAACGCCCGACCCCAAAGTGTCTCATGGCACCCAGAGTGTCTCATATCTGGCGTCGCCGTCAATCGGTGATAGCGGTTGTTGTGGCGGCGTGTCGGCTGCATTAGCATTTAACTTCCTGGTTTCCCCCTCCCGAACATCGCCCACTGCATGGAGCAGAATTATGCCTCTCACGCGTCCGGTTTTGGCAGCAGCCGCTGTCCTGCTGCTGGCAGGCACCGACGTCCCGGCGTCTGCTGCGCCGCAATCACGTCCCAATGTCCTGTTCATCGCGATCGACGACCAGAACGATTGGATCGGCTGCCTGGGCGGTCATCCGTTGGCCAAGACGCCGCATATCGACGGTTTGGCCGACCGCGGCACGTTGTTCCTGAACGCCCACGTCCAAGCTCCGCTGTGCAATCCGTCGCGCACCAGTCTGATGCTCGGTTTGCGTCCCACGACGACCGGCATCTACGGACTGGCTCCGTGGTTCCGCAATGTCGAACAATGGTCGGATCGCGTTACGCTGCCGCAGCATTTCAAGAGGCACGGCTACAAGACGTTTACCAGCGGAAAGATCTATCACGGCGGCGTCGGCGGTCCGCAGCTCCGCGCCCGCGAATTCGACGTTTGGGGTCCGGCCGGCGGGATCGGGGTGAAACCCGAACAGAAACTCATTCCGCCCACGCCGATGGGCAATCATCCGCTGATGGACTGGGGCTGCTTTCCGCACAACGACGAGGACAAGGGCGATTATCAAGTTGCTTCCTGGACCGTCAAGCAGCTTCGCGAAATGCCGAAGGATCAGCCGTTTTTCCTGGCCGCCGGGTTTTTCCTGCCGCACGTTCCCTGTTATGCCACCCAGAAATGGTTCGATCTGTACCCCGACGACGACAGCGTGCTGCCACCGGCCGGCAACGACGACCGCGCCGACACGCCTCGCTCCTCGTGGTACATCCACTGGAATCTGCCCGAACCGCGTTTGAAATGGGTCCAAGAAAACAACCAATGGCGCAACCTCGTTCGCTCGTACCTGGCCTGTACCAGCTTTGTCGATGCTCAAGTCGGCCGCATTCTCGAAGCGTTGGACCAAGCCGGGTTGGCGGACAATACGGTTGTCGTCGTGTGGGGCGATCACGGCTACCATCTGGGGGAGAAGGCGATCACGGGCAAGAACACGCTGTGGGAACGCAGCACGCGCGTGCCGCTGATCTTCGCCGGCCCCGGCGTCGGCTCGCGGGCGCGTACCAACCAGCCGGCTGAGTTGCTCGATCTTTATCCGACGCTGGTCGAGTTGTGCGGATTGACCGAACGCACCGACCTGGAGGGCCTCAGCCTCGTGCCGCAATTAAGAGATCCCGCAGCCAAACGCCAGCGGCCCGCAATCACCAGCCACAATCAGGGCAATCACGGGATCCGCAGCGAACGGTGGCGATACATTCGATATGTCGACGGAGCCCAGGAACTGTACGATCTGCAAAACGATCCGCACGAATGGACCAACTTGGCCGGCGATCCGCAGCACGCGGCGGTCGTCGCCGAGCATCGGCGATGGCTGCCCAAGGTGGACGTGCCGCCCGCTCCCGGCAGTGCACATCGCGTGCTGACCTACGATCAAGCCACCGACGAAGCCGTCTGGGAGGGCACTGCAGTACGGCGCACCGACCCGATTCCCGAATGAGGCGGCGATCTCACGTGGCCGCGTCTCTCCGAGGCGCGATTTCTCCGGTCTCGGAGAGACCGGACCACGTGGCCGCGTCTTTCCGAGACGCGATTCGCATCTCACCGGACAAAGTGGACAACCGGCGTTTTCCGAACGTTCTCGACCCTCTTATTTCGGCGACGAATCATGACCCTCACTCGATGCTTCCCAATCCTTGCAGCAATCCTCACCACGCTGCCCGCTTGGCGCGACGCCCCGGCCACAGCCGATGAAACCTCGCTTTGAACGTCGTCTTCATTTTGGCCGACGATAAGTATTAGTAACAGACTTCCTAGACTCAAGAATGCCTAGGATATACCGGTTTGCTGAAATTAGATCGCGGTCTCTTTTCCAGGATTTTCCGCATTCTACCAGCCATGAAGAACCCGTACCACGCCCTGCCCATGTTGATCGCCGGAGCCACGCAAAAGGAACTGGCGGCCCAGATGCAATACCTGAAGGTCGAGTTGGAGATCGCGCGGAGCAAGCTGCCCCCAATGCGTGACCGGGGCTGGGCCGCATCACGCGGCGGGTGCGCTAGCCTGGCCAAGGGTGTTGATCACCCGCCTCCGCAAAATCGCCTTCTCATTGAAATGAGCCAGATCGCGGTACTATTGCCTCCCATGCCACTTCGGTTATATTTTCGACAGGAACCAGCACCCAGGCCGCCGAATCAGTCCGTTTTGCCGATGCGCCGCAATACTGGTTTCGAGATTTCGCTTTCTCGCAATCCGGCGGTCACTTCTGAACACCCTCGTGCCGTAAGGACGTGTAGCAACATGAAACGTCGGATCGTAACCGCGATGATGATCGCATTCGTGTTTGCGGCGGGTGTCACCACCTCTTTGGCGAGGACATGGACGGATCGCAAGGGACGCCAACTCGAGGCCGAGTTCATTGAAAGCAAGGACGGAAATGTTATCCTGAAACGTACGAGGGACTTCAAGCTGTTTTCCGTTCCCCTCGAAACGTTGAGCGAGTCAGATCAAGAGTTCATCAGGACTCAGACCAACGCCAGCGTCAAGCGGCGTGGCGCACCTTCCGGGCACGCGGACTGGCCTTTTGCCCGCGGCACCCGCGAGGGAACTGCCGTTGTGCCTCATGCTGGTCCGATCACCGAACCGGCGATCGTCTGGAACTTCAAAAGCGCCGGGCCAGCCCCCGCTGGCGCGCTGGGTAGTATGACTTGCACACCAGTCATCCGTGATGGGATTCTCTATTGGGGAGCAGACGACGGATTCCTCTACGCCCTTCGTGCGCCGGACGGAACGAAGGTTTGGGAGTATTCACCAAACAAGATGCCGAAGGACGGAGGCGAAGTGCTTGGAAGTGCGGCTGTCAGCAGCAAGCATGTATTCGTAAGTCATTTCGGGAAGGGCATCGTGTGTCTCGATCGGCAAACCGGGAAACAGGTCTGGCGGAAGGAACTGGTGCTCACCACCAGTTCACCCGTGGTAGTGGAAAACAAGGTCGTTTTTGGACATAGCGATGGATTGACGGGCTATGACGACTTGGGAAATCCACTCTTCAACTTCAGGCCCTCCAGCGGGGGCGGTGCTCTCGGGTCGGTGTTTGGTGTGATTACGGCCAGCCAGACGCAGGTCTGTTTTGGGTCCGACGGTGGGCGGATCTATGCGCTGCGGCTTGCTGACGGCGGCCGGGATTGGGGCACGGACCGCATAGGTTTTCTTCTCCGCGGCGCCGTCGCGCTGTCCTCCACCGAGGCGGTGGTCTGTACGAGCGTTGTCGTTCATTGCCTGAATTTGAAGACGGGCGAGGCGATGTGGAGCAAAAAGTTTGGAGATGAGGACGACTTTCTGAGCGAGCCGGCTATCGGAGAAGATTACATCATCATCGGAACTCAGAAGGGCAGGGTGTGCCGTTTAAGTCGGAAGGATGGCAAGACCGAGTGGAGTCAGGAAGGGATGGAAGGCAAATGCAGTTCGCCTATTGTGGGCAAGGATCTGGTCTTTCTGACTGTGAAGGAGAAGGTCCTCGCATTGGAGCTGGCCACGGGGCAGAGACGGTGGACCTGCCGTCTGCCTGCCACCGCGGCGTCCCCGCCCTCGTTGGCGGATGGAATGCTGTTCGTTTCCGGCAGCGACGGAGTACTGTATGCGATCGGCCGAGGGCAAGCTCAGGCGGCCAAGCCGGCAGTCGAGGCTAAACCGCCGACCGCCCCGCCCCCGGTGACCGTCAATCCGTCGCCCCTCCCCGTTGCGGCTGAAGGTCCGGTCGGCGAGATTCGCCGCCTCGAGGGACACACCGACGAGGTTTTTTGCGTAACTTTCTCACCGGACGGACGGTCCATCCTTTCTGGCGGGAAGGACAAGACCGTTCGCTTATGGGAAACCGCCGGTGGGCGCGAAGTACGAGTCTTTGCGGGATCCGGTGGAGCCGTCGAAACAGTCGCGTTTTCCCCGGACGGCCTCTCTGCTCTATCCGCAGCCGACGACGGCGTTCTCCGGCTTTGGGACGTGAAAAGCGGGCGAGAGCTGCGTCGCTTCGAGGGGCACCTGGGTTCCGTCAAGACGGTGGCGTTCTCGCCCGACGGCCGCTTTGCCGTGTCCGGTGGCGCCGGCGAGAAACGCGATGGGAGTCCGGTGCAGTACTTGACCGATTTCACAGTTCGCATTTGGGACGTGGCTACGGGTGCGGAACTCCGCCGTTTCTCGGAGCACGAGGGTGCAGTCCTGTCGGCTGTCTTCTCACCGGATGCGCGTTTCGTCTTGTCTGGTTCCAATCGCCGACCACCTGGCAATTACCCCAAGCAGGAAGCAGGCACGCTTTGCCTGTGGGAGACGACGACGGGGAAAGTAGTGTTTCGCGTATCAGCGCATACGGAGGGCGTCCTAAGGGTGGGCTTTATGCCCGATGGTCGTCGGCTGCTCTCCGCAGGTGGGCTTCATGAAAACTCCATCCGCATTTGGGACCGCGAAACCGGCAAGGAATTCCGATCCTTCGCGGACATCTCGAGTTTTGGCTCACCTGCTGTGGCTTTTGCGCGCGACGGCCGTTTCGTCCTGTCGGCTACCGCTCCGGTCCTGTCCTCTGGCATTCTATGCCTTTATGATTTGGAAACCGGAAAGAGCCTGTACCGTGTCGAAGGCGCAGGCGCCCTTGCTGCAGCTGTCTCTCCCGATGGTCGCCTCGCTCTGACCGCAGCAGATCGAACCGTGCGGCTATGGAGACTGCCCGAGCACAGGTAAGTACGTCCCCGTGTCCAGGGCAGGCGAACACTGAATCCGGGAGCACGGTAAATGTGCCGATGCCCACCCCGACGGTCTACGGACCGGCACGCGCGGGTGTTCCTCGTGCACCCGTTCACCGCCTGATCCCGACGGCTACTCCCGCCACAGTTGCATCACATTTCGGATCTTGTCATCGCCAGCCATATTCAGCAGCAACATGTCCTTGTCTAGAGTAAGTGCCTTTGGCGATCACCTTCCCGTCTTGTCGCCACTCAATTTCTTTCGGGGTCTTTGCCGGATCCACCGAGAACGTCACTTGGGCCACGTTCATGTTGGCGTTGAAGGTGGTGATCTGATCGCCTTTGATTACGACCCTCATGGCTCTGACCATGTCCTCTGGCAGTGACTCTCCGGCCTGCTGGAGTGACTTCACCGTCCAGTTCCCTCCGAGCGTGTCGCGTTCCTTCTTGGCGAGGTCATCCGGTTTCGGGTCTTGTCCAGTCGGTTTGGGGTTCACCGGGGATTGCGTTTTAGCTGTCGTTGCGGCCAAGGCCGACTCCACGGCGGGGAGCGGAGCGGCAACATCCCAACCCGTGGTCCCGTAAACGACCCGCAATTTCTTCGCGCCCTGGGGAATCGCGAACACCAAATACGTGCTCCGGTTCGCGCCGTGTTGCGTGGTTGCTTTCCGAATCACCTCGAAGCACTCGGCATTCAGATCAGAAGCCGACGCGAGGACGGGATAAGATCTTGTCTCGACGACGACCGAGAACTGATCGAACGCGACGTCGTTCTGGAGAGCCTCGTCCGTATGGAAATGGACCCCGACCAACACTTCATCCGGACGGGCCTTGATCTCACCATGCTCGTACTTGGCTTCCGTCTGATCTCCCGTCATCACCAAGCCGGCCAAGACACGGGATTTCACTTTCGGGATCGCGAACTGGCCGACTCCCATGTACTTTCCCAGCGGCGTACCCAACGCTGGCGAGGCAGCGGGTTTCGTCTTTGCCGGAATCTGCGACCTCACAAACGCCTGATCGACATCGCAGAGGCGTTCGAGTGGAACATGGAACGTCGCGCCGTCGCTGGTTCGCTTAATCTGGACTTTGCCATCCGCAAAACCGACGAATTCCGCGTCCAGCTTTCGTCCCGTTCGATCAGTCCATGTTCTCGCGGCTGCAAACTCAGCAACCACGCCGGCGAACACGAAGCTGAGCAGTAAATTCGAAACTACTCTGCGCATTTGTTTGATCTCCGGGAATCAAGTCTTGTGACTAGTGGGCGGAATGTCGTATCCGCTTGCACGCATTGTACATAGGTCAGCTAACGCTACAAGGCTCATCGAAGGACCTGGCGGAACAGCTGGGTCGGCCCCTGCGGCTGCAGACGAATCGGCCACATATATATACGTCTGCCGCGGAACTGGCCGAGCCGCCACACATCGACGGCCCGTATTGGATCGTAAAATGCTGGCATCAAGCGGGATTACACCTGCAAAGCCTGGCCGCTGGAATACTTCCAGGAAGTCGTCGATCGCACGCGGGGCAAGATCCGCTGGGTCCAGATCGGCTTGCGGGAGGGTTGGAGGACATTCCCGCGTTTGCGGCCGTGCTCGATATGCCGTCGGAGGCACGTGACGACGACTGCAGGCGTTGCGGTATCGATCCGCAGAAATATGTCAACAGTGGGATCTGGATCGCCAACAGGCGGCCCGCCGAACCGTTTGCTCTGGCCGACCAGATCTGCCACGCACCGGACTACCGCACGGGCTTCCGTTACGAGCAGACCGCACTCAATGTGACGATCGAGCGGCTGAACGTGCCCGTGGTGTTTCTCGATCGCCGCGAGAACGCCATCTGCGAGCCGGCCTTCAAAATGCCCGACGAGCCGGTCGTTGTTCACAGGGCGGGCGGCAAACCGGGCGGTGACCATGAACGCATTTTCGAGAGGACGATTCGCGATACTCAGTGTCTATCCACATAGCCGATACCTGGCGGGCCTGCTGCGAGCCCACCTGGCCGATCCCAGGCAGCCGTTCGTCGGCGCGGAGGTCGGCGTCTACAGGGGCGAGACTTCGGCCTATCTGCTGCGTGAGTTTCCGGGGCTGACGCTGTATGGGATCGATGCCCGGAGCACGGCCGACTTCGGCAGCGACTACGACCTGTCCGGCGCCGCCACGAATGCCGTCTACGGCAACCTCGGCCGCCAGCACGCCTATGATTATTGCTTCGCATCCGGCACGCTCGTTCTGATGGCGGATGGCAGTCGAAAACCGATCGAGCAAATTCAGCCCGGCGATCTGGTCTTGGCCGCTTCTGACCAGGACCCCGAAATCGACTTTTGACGCGTGACCGTTCACGCTGCGCGGAGTACTACCTTCCGCTCCGGCAAAGTGCCTCGGATCGTGACGCACTTGCCGCCAGCGACCAGGCAGGGCACGGCAGACCGACGCCACAGCGCGGTGTTCTCGTCGTTCCCCTTCGCTCGCCACACGCAGAATCCCCGCGAGGCGTCTCTGCCATTCCCGACCCCGGCAGAGGCTTCTTCTCAACCATCCTCGCTGGCGCGTTTTGAAGTTGTGCATTCGTCGACCGCGAAGCGGTCAAACACCACAGCCCAGGGTCAGCGCAGCGGCGCAGCCGCGGAGCGCCACCCTGGGTAGTCGATACCGCCGCGATCGCCGACCCTGAAAGGATCGCACACGCAACGGTGTGTGGTACCCCTTCAGGGTACGATGGCCCCTGGTTCCAGGTGACCCAGGGTGCGCGGACGCACCTCTTTGTCGGGAGCATTGCGTTAAGAGGTGCGTCCCTTAACAATGTCCGAAGCCCACGGCCCGGCCGCTTTCGGCAGCGACTACGACCTGTCCGGCGCCGCCACGAATGCCGTCTACGCCAACCTCGGCCGCCAGCACGCCTATGATTATTGCTTCGCATCCGGCACGCTCGTTCTGATGGCGGATGGCAGTCGAAAACCGATCGAGCAAATTCAGCCCGGCGATCTGGTCTTGGCCGCTTCTGACCAGGACCCCGAAATCGACTTTTGACGCGTGACCGTTCACGCTGCGCGGAGTACTACCTTCCGCTCCGGCAAAGTACCTCGGATCGTGACGCACTTGCCGCCAGCGACCAGGCAGGGCACGGCAGACCGAGTCCGCCACGGGAGCCGCCTGGAGCGGAGGCGTCGGTTACTTGGTGTTGGCTGTGGTGTTGCGGCCAGCGACGGTTGCAGCGAAGTCTCGACGGTCAACGGGATGTCCGTGATCGGCACGAGCAGTCGACGTGGCACACCGATCGAAGCTGCTATCAATCGACGGTCCCAAGCTCATGAACTGGCGGGGAGCCGAGGTGGCGGCGGGGCGATCAACCTCGTCATGCACCTAGCCGAGGCCGGCTTCTGCACGGCGATGGAATGGCTGGAACAACACCTCCTGATCCGAGTTAATTCCGGCGTGGCGCTGTGGCCACCTGCCGTGAGCCGTCGATTGCCGTCGTTGTTCTCGATTGCTGCCCGTGACCTGTGCGATCCTTTGTCAAGCGACATTGCCATCGGAACGTTGACGGTGGCCCCAAAACGCGAGATACTGAGGCGACTTTGGTTCCGTTCCTTGCCTGGCAGCTGATCGCCGGCAAACCGGCGTAAGCAACTGGGCGAGGACTGGGACTTTATCGCCAATCCCTTCGGTATCGAGGCACCCCCATGATCGCTAGTACATCTTCAGCAGGGTGCGACTCTAGTCGCAATTTATTCCGTCAATTGCTACATAGAATAACTACGTTAATTCTTAGCATTGCCGCGGCAACATTGTTAATAGACTCCGCGAAAAACAGCATTTGTGCTGAAATTCGCAGTGTACCTAATATCGTACTGATACTTGCCGACGATCTGGGCTGGGGCGAACTGGGGTGTTACGGCCAGCAGAAGATCCCCACGCCGCATATCGATGCGTTGGCGGCGCAGGGAACGCGATTCACGCGGCACTACAGTGGAGCACCGGTCTGCGCTCCGGCACGCTGCGCGCTGCTGACCGGCAAGCATTTGGGGCATGCCGAGGTGCGAGGGAATTTCCGCGTCCAAGCGGCCTTTCCCGAATTCACCGAAGGCCAATATCCGTTATCGGAACAAGCCCTCACGCTGGCTCAAGTCTTCCACCGGGCCGGTTACGCCACCGGCGCCATGGGCAAATGGGGACTCGGCCCGGTCGGCAGCACGGGCGATCCCAACCGCAAAGGATTCGACCTGTTCTTCGGTTACAATTGCCAAGGCGTGGCCCATAGTTTCTACCCGTCGCATCTGTGGCGGAACGCCGAGCGGATCGAGATCAACGCCAATCCCATCCCCGGCCACCAAAAACAACCCGAAGGCGAAGTTCGGCTGGAAGACTGGATCGGCGACACGTATGCCCCTGGGCTGATGATCGCCGAAGCTGTGAAGTTCCTCGAAGCTAACCAGGCGCGGCCTTTTTTCCTCTATTTGCCGTTCACCGAACCGCACGTCGCCATGCATCCGCCGCGCGAGTCGGTCGAGCGATTTCCGCCGGAATGGGACGCGCAGGTTTATCGCGGTCAGTGCGGCTACCTTCCGCATCCGCGGCCGCGAGCCGGGTATGCGGCGATGATCTCGGACCTCGACAGCTACGTGGGCCGCGTCATGGAAACGCTGGAACGGACCGGCGTCGCCGATCGCACGCTGGTCATCTTTACCAGCGACAACGGCACCACGCATCCGCGGCCGCCGGACCCGCATTTCCACGTCGGCGGCGTCGATGCCGCGTTCTTCAACAGCACGGCAGGGTTGCGCGGTTACAAAGGCAGCTTGTACGAGGGCGGAATTCGTGTGCCGCTGATCGTCCGGCTGCCAGGCCGCGTGGCGGCCGGAGCAGTCAGCGACGCGCCGAGCTACTTTCCCGACTGGTTTCCGACGTTGTGCGCCGCCGCCGGACTCGAAACGCCCGCCGGGCTGGACGGCGAGGACCTGTGGCCGCTCATTACCGGCGGTCCGATCCCGAAATCGCGTAAACCGATGGTTTGGGTTTTTCCCGAATACGGCGGCCAAGTGGCGGTGCGGATCGGTGACTTCAAAGTTATTCGGCAAGGCTTGAAGACGAAGAAGCCCGGCGTTTGGGAGGTCTACGATCTGAGCCAAGACCATGCCGAAGAACGCGACTTGGCAGCGGCTCGCACCGATTTAATCCAGCAGGCCGAAGACATCCTTCGCCGCGAAGTCTCGGAAAACGCCCGCTTCCCCGTCCCGATCCCCGGAATCGAGGGCTGAGCGTCAAATCAATATCCCGGCAACGCAAGCGGTGGTGAACGCCGCCAGCGTGCCGCCGATCAGCGCCCGAAGACCGTAACGCGCAATGTCTTGGCGGCGGGAGGGGACCAGGGAACCGATTCCGCCGATCATGATCGCCACGGAGCCGAAGTTGGCAAAACCGCACAGGGCATAGGTGGCGATGGTGAACGAACGCGGCGAAATCCGGTCCTTCATCGCCACCAGATCGCTGTACGCGAGGAATTCGTTCAGGATCGTTTTCTTTCCCAGCAGCATTCCGACCGCCGAGGCGTCGGCCCACTCGATGCCCATGACCCAAGCCAGCGGCGCCATGACCCAGCCCAGAATCCGCTCCAGCGACAGCGGCTCGTTCCCGACCGGCGGCAGTTGCGCAAGAGTCCAGTTGAGCATGGCCACCAGGGCGATGAAAGCGATCAGCATGGCCGCCACGTTCAGGGCCAAGCTGAGTCCCTCGCCGGCTCCGCGGCAGGCTGCATCCAGGAAGTTGGCGTCCCGCCGCGGGACCTCGACGCGGACAATTCCCTTGGTCGGCGATACCTCGATCTCCGGAACCATGATCTTGGCTACTACCAGCGCGGCCGGGGCCGACATCAGCGAGGCCGCCAGCAAATGTCCGGCATCCGCCCCCATCCCCACATAGGCGGCCATCACGCCGCCGGCGATCGTCGCCATCCCGGCGGTCATCATGGCCATCAGTTCCGAACGCGTCATCGTCGGCAAGTACGGGCGGATGACCAGCGGCGCTTCGGTCATCCCCACGAACACGTTCGCCGACGCGCACAGCGATTCGGCGCCCGACACGTCCATCACCCAGACCATCAGCCGCGCCATCAACCGGACCACCTGCTGAAGCACCCCCGCATGAAACAGGATCGCGGTCAGCGAGGAAACGAAAATGATCGTGGGCAGTACGGAAAACGCCAAGAAGTGATGCTGGAACTCCGTTCCAAACACGAACTCGGCCCCCGCGTCGGAAAACTCGAGCACTTGGGCAACTACCTGTCGGGCCGCGTCGAACGCGATCCGCCCCGGCATCGTCCAGAGCAGCAACATGGCCATGCCGAATTGAAGCAGGATGCCGCTGACGATCAGCCGCCCATTCATTCGCCGCCGGTTCTCCGACATCAGCCAAGCCAGCAAGAGCATGACGCCCAGGCCCAGCAAACTGGTCAAACGTTCCATCCGTGTCGTTCTCCCACAATCGCGTTTGGCTCCACGCATTAACGCCCGAAGCACAACACCTTTCCATCGACGGTGACCAGGAACAGATTTCCTTCGGCCGCCGCCAAGCCGTCGAACACCGGCGGAGCGTCGAGCTGTTGCTCGGCCAGCCGTTGGCCGTCCGCCGCCCGGACGGCCCACAACGCGGCTCCCCTCCGGCCGGCCAACGCCGCGGCGTGCTCGACCAGACTGTCCTGCGTCGCCGGACTTGCCAAGCTCTGTGCGGCTTGGTCCTCGTCGACCAAATCGGGCGGCCCGGCGAGGAACAGAACGTCGCTGGCCAGGACCATCGCGCGGGGCATCAGCGGCAGATCGACACTCCAGCGATGGTTCACCAGGCTCCCGGCAGCGGAGGGGGGCTTGCCTGCGCCGGAAAACTGCAGTGCCCGGCCGAACTTGCCCTCGACGGCGGTGGCCCGCTCGACGTTGCCGTGATTGCCTCGCCCTGACGCATCCACGGCGTTTCCGTCGTCAAAGGAGTAGGCCAGTACCAAGCCCGCGGTGTCGACCGTGGTCAACGGCTTTCCTACCGCCCTGTCGGCTACTTCGGCTGCGGTCAGCGCACGGTGATACAGGCGGAGTTCGTCGATCTGCCCTTCAAATTCCATCGTTCCTCGGTAATCGACCACGGCCGTCTGGCTGTCTGCGCCGATGTCGATGCTCTCCATCGGCTGGGCAGGGACGAACGTCGGCGTCACGGCCGTGGCGACCCGTTGGCCATCGATGTACAGTTCCAGTTGCTTGTCGGCCGTGAGGACGCCGGCCAGATGACACCAACGGCCGATGATCGGCTGCGCGCCGGCCTGTTGCGGGGCCGCCACCGTGCCGCCCTGGTCCCCCGCGCGAACCGTGAAATGCGGGCGTCCCTGCTGGAGATACATCGCATAACCCTGCGCACGGCCACCGTGCGCCAGTACCACGCCGTCGCCTCGTTCGGCCTTGAACCAGGTTTCCACCGTCAGCGGCTTGCCGGCCGGGTTCAAGCTGTCCGACTTTGGCACCTGCACCCGGGCAAGCGATTCGGCGGGCGGCATGGTTCCCGTGCGAACCGCCTTGCTGGGCAAGACGGACATCGGCTCCGGCATCGTCTTGCCGGCAGCAAACAAGTGGTGCTCGATCGGCGTGGTCCAGCGGAAGTACTGAGGCTTGCGTCCAAACCCGTAGACGTGCGCATCGTCAAAGACCAGAAGCCGCCCCGCGGGAACCACTTTGCCGGCCAGGTAGTAGGCGCTCCAGCCGCTGTAGAATCGGCTGCCATACAGCCAGTAGGTCCGATGCCACCACGAGTCGTCCAAAAAGCCGGTGGGCGAGAACAGATGCGCCTGGCCGGCGTCTTGGTTGGGCGGCGGCGCAAAGCTGGCGCCGCCGTGGCCTTCGCCCGTTCGCGGGAAGGACTCCAGCGGCCGAGGCGTGCCATCCAGCGCAAAGGCCTGGGAGCGCATGTAGACGTGACGCCCGTCACACGACAGGATGTCCGGCAAGCCGACGGGCATGTTCAGCCAACTCACGTAGTCGTGCAGATCCTTGCCCGTGGCCGGATCGCGATCGTCGAGCGCGGTTTCCGAGAGGACTTGGCCGGTGGCCGGATCGAGGCGCCACAGCCGCAATCCGCCGTCGAGGAACACCGAACGTCCGGCGACGAACCAGACCGCTTCGTCTTGCACGAGCACGCTGCCATGCACCGGCCAGACCGATTGCAGCTGTTCGAATGCCACCAGCCGTTGGTCCATCGGAGCGGCCAGAAACCGCCACGCCAACTGGCCGTCCGCAGCGCGCAGGCAGTAGACGTGGCCGTCCGCCGAGCCGAACAGCACGCGGCCGGCGTGGATCGTAGGCGGCGAGTCGATCGCTCCCCCGGCCGTAAAGGACCACAGCGACCTACCGCTGGTTGCGTCCAAGGCGAACACCGTGTGGGTATCGACGCGGGCCAGGAACACCTTGCCCCCGGCGATGACCGGGCTGGTGAGCCGGCCGCCCAACTCGGTTTGCCACCGGCGCGTGGCGTTCGGATCCACGGCCGTTGGTGCCTGGCCGCTGCGCTGGCCATCGGCGCGAAAGGTCGGCCACGCATCGGCGGCCGGTGCCGCGATCGCCTGGACCGACACTTCGCCGTACGCCGGACCGCGTTCCAATCGCGGCTGGCCGGCAATCTCTCGAGGGACCCGCGGGCTGGCCGCTGCCGGGGCCAGGGCGTTGAACCCGGAGAGCTTCGTCTCCAGATAGCACGCGCACGGATGCTGAGGGGCGTACAGCAAGCCGTTGGCCGGCATCACGCCGTACAGGCACGCGCCGCGCACCCAGTGATTGACCAGCCACTGCTGGTTGCGGAAATCGACGAATTCGACGCCCGTCCGCGAGGTCAGCAGATAGTTCTCGGTCGCCTTGCCCCGATGGCAGCGATGATGAAACCAGAACACGTCCGTATCGGGCGGGAATTCCGCTTTGACCTCGCCGGTTCGCGGATCGCGGCCGGTGAAGATGCCGGATCCGCCGGTCGTCTCGCCGCACCAGACCAAGCCGCCCGCGACCAGCACATCCTCGGGCGACTGATAGCCGGACGGCGGATGGTCGGCGTGCCAGAGGACTTGGCCCGTCCGGGCCGAAAGAGCCGTCAGTTCGTCGCGAGCAGCTTTGCCCGGCGCCCCACCGGAACGGCCGCGGCCTTGGCCGGAGAACAGGACCACGTCGTCGTGCACGACCAGCGTCGGCATATAACGGGACAGCAGTTCCCGCTGGCGAGCGACCCCTTCCGATCGCCACTGGACGATGCCTGTTTCTCGTTCGAGCCGCACTACGCTCTGGCCGTCGTGAAAGAAGACACCTCCGGCACCAATGGCCAACGTGCCCGGCAACACCCCCTGTTGAACCGTCCAAAGGACTCGACCGGTCTCGGCGTCCAAGGCCATGATCTGCCGCGGCTGCTCGTCGTAAAACGGCTCGCGAACGGCTCGTGATATCGAGGCGAGATCCCCATATTCGGGCGCCGAGGCGCGCGGATTCACGCGGAGGAACAAGACTCCGCGATCCAGCAGAATCTCCTCCGTCGCCGCCGTGCCTTCGTAGGTCCGCACGGTCTCGCCGGTGGCGGAATCCAGTGCCAGCAGGGGCCCATCCAGTCGCAGGGTGACGTAAACATGCCGATCCGAGGCGACCAAGCGGCGCGGCAACTGGGCCGGACCGCTCTTCAGCGGCCACAGATGGGTGTGCCACTGTTCGATTTCGCGCTTCCAGAGAATCGTTCCGTTGAAGGCATCGCGAGCGATCAGCGCCCATTTCGGCGAAACCAGGATGGACGCGGGCGTGGCTTCGTCGAAGATCGAGAACACGCGTCCCCCGGCGGAAACCACGGCGCTGACACTGGACATGCGGTCGTGATGCCGCGCGTACAGCGGGCTGCCGACCCACTGCAGCCGGCGCGGCGGTCCGACAACCGTGTCGCGAGACACGGCGTTATTCGAAGCGCTGTGCAGATAGTGGCTCCAGTCGTCGATCGCGGCCGGCCGCGGTTTGACGATCTTCGTCCACGCGCCGTTCTGCCGGATGCAGGCGGCGCCGTTGGGGCACAGCACGCGGAGCACTTCGTCCTGCGAAATGCCACCCAGCTCATCGGCCACCAGTAAATTGACCAGGTTGTCGATGTAAGGCAAGCTTGAACCGATCAGCCGGTCGACGGTCACCGGCCCGTACAGACCTTGCGCGCCGAGCGACGTGCGGGCCGCAGCCACGTTGGCCGGATCCGCATCCAGTCCATGCACCAGATAACTAGGGTTGGCCCGCAGGGCGGCGGTCAAGCCACCGTCGCCGCAGCCCAAGTGGACGATCAGCCCCCCTCGCACGCCGCTGGCCGCCAGGATCTCCTGCGCCTCGCCGGCGCGATCCGCCGGCAGTGCGTCGTGCGGTGCGGCCAGCGGCAGGGTCCAGACCAGCAGCATGCTCAGCGATGCAAGCTTCATCGAAATTCTCCGGCAAGTCGGATGAGGGGAACGTGGAATCCCGGGCCCAGAATTCGTCAAACGTTCAGAGGTCCCACTGATCGCGAAAAATGCAACGAAAGCAATTGAACCCGAAGAGTTCGATTCGTGTCCAGTCGAGGCAGCGGGTTGTTCTTCATGATTCCATCCTTGAGTCCGGTCAAACCGTCCATCTTAGTAAGTTGTGCGCCTCCTTGACAGACGAGGCGACCGAAAGCCCGTGGGACGAGGGTCGTTGTCACCAGCAGGATCGTTCTCTCCCGCAGCAGGTCGCGCTCGATCTTCCGCCGATCGGCAGCCCGGTAGATCGGATTGCATCGGCGAAGCCTCGCGAGCGACGCTACGAGAAAGCTTGCGGCAGACACTTGCCTGGGCGGGACGTTCGCGTAAACCGCATTCGCTTTTCGGTCAAGTGCAGGCACTCGCGTTTTTCTTCTAAGGGCGAACTGACCGCTGATGAACGCTAACAGGCGCTGATCAAAAGAGAAAAGGAACGACGAGTATGAGAGTTTCGTCGTCCGTCTCTTGCGTGTATTAGCGTTCATTGGCCAATGACTGCCAACTTGTGGGCGGCCTCTTCGGCGCCGCGCCGCCGGAGGAGGCGAATCTCCGGGCTGCGGTGCTTTGCGTGCCGCACACCGCCGACCAGTACTCTTGAATCATCCATTCCACCCCGTAGAATGAGTCCTGTCGGCGTAAATGAAAGCCGCTATCGTTCGCCGCCCGCGCCACTACCGTCCCACCGGAGTCCACCGCTCATGAGAAACCCTGGTCGTGTCCGCGTTTCGGTCTGGGCGCCCGCGATGGGCCGGCTCCTGTTCGTCTGCATCGCAGTGCTGTTCGCTGCTGGGCCAGTTCGCGCCGGCGTCGAACTGCATGTCAGTCCCCGTGGCAACGACGAGTGGTCCGGCCGGTTCCCATCGGCCCAGGCCGACGGCTGTGACGGGCCGCTCGCCACGATCGACCGGAGCCAGAGGATGGTGCGCGAGTTGCTCGCCGATCCCGGCAATCGCGGGCCGATCACCGTCACCATCCACGGGACGCACCGGCTCGATCAGCCTCTGGTGTTCACCCCGCGCGACTCGGGAACCGCGGCGGCGCCGGTCGTCTGGCGATCGGCACCCGGCGAAACGGCGGTGCTCAGCGGTGCCCGCGTCATCACCGGCTGGCAACGCGGCGGCGACGGGACGTGGTTCGCCGATCTGCCCGACGTCAAAGCCGGCCGGTGGCACTTTCGCCAGCTGTTTATCGACGGCCGCCGGGCCGTCCGCGCCCGCACGCCGAACGACGGATACCTCCGCGTCGAACGCCTGGTCGATCTCGAGCCCAAGGCGGCCTGGAACCACGGCGTCGATCGCTTCGGGTTCTTCGGCGCCGACATCAAGCCCTGGCCGCATCTGGACGACGTCGAGGTGATCGTTTTCCACTCGTGGAACACCTCGCGGGTTCGCATCGCGTCGGTCGATTCCGAGCGGCGGGTCGTGACCTTCGTCGGCCCCACCGTGTTCCGCCCGCTGGCCTGGGATCCGCAGCAGCGGTACTTCATCGAGAATACCGCCGAGGCGTGCGATGCGCCCGGCGAATGGTATCTCGACCGTTGCGCCGGGCGGCTTCATTACCGCCCTCTCGCGGGCGAGGACATGGCAAAGGTCGAGGCGGCGGCGCCGGCGCTGGCCGAATTGCTGCGATTCGAGGGGGATGCGGACGCGGGCCAGTTTGTCCAGCACGTGCGCGTCGAGGGCCTGTCGTTTCAGCATGCGGACTGGACGCTGGCCCCGGCCGGCTACGGCAACGATCCGCAGGCGGCCGTGACGATCGGGGCGGCGGTGACGGCCGACGCCACGCGCGATTGCGCGCTCGAGCGTTGCGAGGTGGCACACGTCGGAGGCTACGGAATCTGGTTTCGCCGAGGATGCAAGCGGTGTCGGATCAGCCGCAACGAGGTGCATGATCTCGGAGCCGGCGGCGTCCGGCTTGGGGAGCCGCAGATGGCGAAAACCGACGAAGCCATGTCCAGTCACAACGAGATCGTCAACAACTACATTCACAACGGCGGCCGCGTGTACCCCGAGGGTGTCGGCTTCTGGATGGCCCATGCCTCGCACAACCGCATCGCGCACAACGAGATTCACAGCTTCGACTATTCGGGCATGTCGCTCGGTTGGAACTGGTCCGATACGCAGCCGACCCGCACCAAGCACAACACGCTTGAGTTCAATCGCGTCCACCACGTCGTGCGGGGCATGCTCAGCGACGCCGGGGGCATTTACACGCTCGGCACGCAGACCGGCACCGTGGTCCGCAACAACATCTTTCACGACATCTGGCCGTACATGGGCAAACCGGCCATGGCGTGGGGCATTTACTTCGACCAGGGTTCCAATGGCATCACCGTCGAGAACAACATCGTCTACCACACGCTGACCGGCGGACTGATGAACACCGGCCAGCCGAACAACACCATCCGCAACAACATCTTCGCCCTCAGCGCGTGGGAAGCCTGTTGGCGGACGAGTTCCGCCGGCGCCAAAGCGGACCTTTCGCCCAGCGTTGTCGAGCGGAACATCTTCTTTCTCACGCAAGGCGAGTTGTTCCGCCCTCACATGGGACGCACGGATGATGCTTCGCAGTGGGATTACAATCTGTTTTGGCGAACCGACGGCGAGCCGCTACGATTTTACGAGGACGAACTGTCCGCGTGGCGCAAGGCAGGTCGCGGGGAGCATTCGGTGGTCGCGGACCCGAAGTTTGCCGATGCGGCGAACGCGGATTTCACCCTTGCATCCGATTCGCCGGCGTTGCGGCTCGGGTTCAAGCCGATCGACGTGTCCCAGGTCGGATTGCAGGGCGATCGGTCGTGGGTGGATCGGCCCCGCCAGGTCCGATTCGAGCCGACGACGTTGCCGCCGGTTCCGGCGCCTCCGCCGCCGCTAGCGCTGGACGAGGGGTTCGAGACCACGCCCGTGGGCGCACCGCCGCCTCACGCAATTGTGTCGTGCGACGGCGCGAACGACCGCGTCGCCGTTACCGACCAGATCGCCGCAACCGGCAAACGATCTCTGCGCATGGCCGATTCGCCGGACATGACGCATTTTTGGGACCCGCACTTCTTCTACCAGCCGCACCACCGCCGCGGCGTGGTCACGGGCCGTTTCGACATTCACCTTGGCCCCGGCGCGGAGGTCGGGCACGAATGGCGCGACCATCGCGCGCCTTATCGTGTCGGGCCGTCCCTCCGCATCGGTCCCGACGGCCGCTTGACGGTGGCCGGCAAACACTTGTTGGACGTGCCTCGCGAGACCTGGATCACCATCGCCGTCACGTGCGGCCTCGGCGAAGCGGCCGCCGGCACCTGGGACTTAGACGTCACGATGCCTGGCCAGCCGCCTCGGAGGTTCGAAAAACTCCCGTGCGGCAGCCCCCAGTTCGATCAATTGGAATGGCTGGGCACCACCAGCCTCGCGACGGAGAACACCGTCGTCCACCTCGACAATATCCGGCTCAAGGCCGAACCGTGAATCGGAAACCGCTGGCGGCTTCTGCAAAGTGCGACAAGCGAGATCCATGAACGCATGAAGAGAGGCATTGAGGATGGCATCCGCACAGACGATTGAAACTCAGCCTGACGCGAAGGGGGCCAGCCGCCGCGCGTTCCTCGGCGGCCTGACGACGGCGCTGGCCGGAGCGGTATTGTCCCATGGCGGAGTCTTGCGGGGCGATTCTCTGATGGTGCCGACTGACCACGACGGGATGCGAGCGATCCGTTTAACTGCCACGGGCAGCGATCGAGCCACCGCGTACGGGATGAGCAGCAAGTGTGTTTTGCTGGATGGACAGCATCTGCTCTGCTCGTGGCTGGACGTGGCACGGCAGAACCAGTGGGCTCTGGTGGACGCGAACCGTGGCGAAGTGGTGCGTCGCGGGACCGTCGGCCCGCCGCGAAGCGACAACCATTGCGGCGTCGCGCTTTGCGTGGCACCGGACGGAGCAGCCCACTGCATGGTCGGGGCCCACGGCGGTTCGTTCGTGCACTACCGAATGCCCGCCGACGGGGACCGCGCACGCTGGCAATTGATCCAGGATGCGGTCGGACAAGCGGCCACCTATCCGAGTCTCGTGTGCGATGGCGCAGGGACGCTTCATCTGACGTATCGTCGCAGCACGCCGCACCCCTACCACGTCATGTATTCCCGCCGCAGGCGAGAGGACAAGACATGGCCGGAGCCGCGCCCGCTGGTCCGCGCCGCGGTGCCGGTACACACCTGGACCACCCATGCCCTCGAGGTGGGGAACAAGGACCGGATCCACCTGGTGCTCAGCAACACCCAGATGCTGTCCGACGGCTCGTGGTATTACGGCGCGTCGCACCTGTACTCCGACGACGCCGGCGAGTCATGGCAGCAGTTGGGCGAGGCCCGCCCGCTGTTCCTGCCCGCCGCCGCCGAAACGCTCAAGCGGATCGAAGGCACCGCGTTTGACGTGCATCGATCACAATCCCGCGAGGCGAAACAACATCTGCCCGTTACCGGCCCGAGCCAATATTATTACTACAAAATCTTGCTCTCCAATCCGCTTATTGACGATGCCGGACGCCCGTGGGTCGTGGTTCACAATCTGCTGCGCGGCGAAGCGGATCTGTATCATGCCGACGAGGACACCTGGACCGGTATGCCGCTGGGCGACGCGGTCAAGATGGCGCTTCCCAACCATCGCATCTCCCACATGGGACAGTTGTCGCGGCATCACGACGGGACGATAGAAGTTGTGTTGAGCGTCGTTCCCGACGGCGTCGCCAGTCATCGTTACGGCTCGTCAGGGACGAAACTCGTGCGTCTGCTGGCGGATGCCGCGGGCATGCCCCGCATGTGCCAGCTCGTGTGCGAACCCGACTCCGAGGGGACTCCGGATTGGCTACCCAACATCCAACGGCCCGCCGTGCATGCACCCATTTCGCGGCCCGCACTGCTGTGGACGCGAGGCGTGAACTCCCATACGCTGACGGAAACACACACCAACGTCAACCAAGTGACGACCGAAGTGTGGCTGCAATTGCCGACGTCCGGCAATTCTCGTCCCTAAGCACCTGTCCCGTTCACCCGCTGCTTGCCAAGCCAAGGGAGACTGCCATGAAGCAAACAACGCTTGCCTGGATCGCCGTTGTCACCGTGTTCTACAGCTGGGCCGCAGCCGCGACGGCGGCTGAGTTGCGGAAAGAACAGGGCTTCGAGTCCGAAAGCGTTCTTGCACTCGCCGACAAGGTGTACACCTATGCTCTTGAAAATCCCTACACCGCGACCGATCGCAACTGGATTCGCGCCACATTCTACAGCGGCGTCATGGAATTGTACCGCGCCACCGGCAACGAAAAGTATCTCCGGCAGGCGGCTCGCTGGGCGGAACGGCACGAATGGCAAGTTGGTACGGAAGGTTCAGGCTTCAACAAGTTGTTCTGCGCGATGACTTGGGCGGAACTGTATCTGCTCGATCCGGACCCGAGAAAGCTCGAGCCGACGCTCAAGTGGCTCGCCACCGACGCACCCAACTCGCCGGGCGGCGCCAAGGTTTGGTACGGGCATGCACCCGCACCGCATGACGAGCCTCGGTACAGCGATTCTCTATATGGAGCGCCGGTGTTCGCGATGCTTTTCAAGGCGACCGGGGACCGAAAGTATCTGGACCTCATGCACCATGCATTCTGGGACGTGACCGATGCCATATTGGACAAGGAAGACCACCTGTACTACCGCGACCCGCGCTATATCGGAGCCAAGTCGCCCAACGGGGAAAAGGTGCTATGGTCGCGGGGCAACGGCTGGGTCTTCGCCGCATTCCCGCGGATCTTAACGCACCTGCCCGGGGACGATCCCCAGCGGGAGCGTTACGTACGACTTTATCGCCGCATGGCGTCGTCGCTGGCGGCACGGCAGCAGCCGGATGGTTTCTGGCGGACGAACCTGGCCGACTGCCAGCACTTTCCCACGCCCGAAAGCAGCGGCACGGCCTTTTTCACTGCGGGCTACGGCTGGGGCGTCCGCAACGGAATACTAGCCCGAGAAGCCTACTTGCCGGTAATTCTCCGCGGCTGGAACGCATTGGTCGGCGCCGTGCAGCCCGACGGCAGGCTGGGGTGGGTACAGCCGGTCGCCGCCGCGCCGGGTGCGGCAGGACCGCAAACCACGCATGAATATGCCGCCGGCCTGATGCTCTCCGCAGCCGCCGAGGTATACCTGCTCGTGAACGAAGGCGTCATTACGCCGGCGACCCTTTCGGAGCATTCCTTCCAGCAGTGAACCTTTTAGCGGCGGATACGCCGAGCAGCCGACAGCCGATCGCTGAACTCACGGGAGCCGTGGAGCACGAATTGCCGGGCCAGCTTATGAGCTACCCGCGAGCCGATACTTCTTCATCCGTTCGTAGAAATCGGCCATGATGGCATTGCGGTCGAAGTCTTCCCACAGGATGATTTTCCGCGGGTTGTCCGGGCGGTCCACCCAACGGCCGTCCTTAAGCATGGGGGCGGGTATCGTGCGGGGCGTGGCCCAAGCCGGACTCTTCACGATGGCGACCGCCGCCATGTCGAATAGGGCTCGCGACGGCGGAGTGCCGTGCAGACGGATGTTCTCGAACAGATTGACCGAATAATCCCCAAAGCAGCTGAACCGGCCGCCATGCCGACCCGTTTCCGGCGGCGAGACACTTGGGCCTGTGCCCGGCATATTCTGCCGGATCTCGGCCAACGCAGCTCGAACCGCGTCCGTTCCCGAAGGCTTGCCGTAACGGACGAGGGCGATCTCGAAGGCGACGCCGGTGTCGAGGATATAATTCAGCGCCGGCTCGTCGTTCACCTGGTTGTATTCGCCGGGAGCGGGATAGTTCGAGCCGAGCCATACGACGCGGACCTTGGGGATGATCGCGGGCTCTTTGGCCAACGACAATGCGATATTGGTCAGTTTTCCCACGGGCAGCAGCACGAGGCGGCGTTCGTCCGTCGCCCGTGCGTGCTCGATCATGAAGTTCACAGCCTCGGCTCCGTCAAACTCAGGCTGACCGAGCCGGCCTTGAATGTCGTGGAAGGATTTGTCGGCGCCTCGCAAAACAGGGATCTTCGAATCCAGACCGCACAGCCGGACAACCCGCTGCGCTTCGGCCAAGTGCTGATCCACGCCGCCGCCGGCCTGGGTCCGATTGACCGTGATCCCTTCGACGTCGAACACGTCGCCGTTGAACAGCAGATAGGCGATGGCGTGCTGATCGTCCAACTCGTTGTTGGCGTCGGTATCCAGGATCACCCGAACCTTCTCCACATTCGATTCGGCCAACGCTGTCGTGTTTGTCGCGATCGGGCAGAGAGCTGCTAGAACCAGGAATGGTGCGGCGATTCTCATCACGATTAGCTCCCTTGGCATCGTTTCGTTCACGGCGGGACCACTTCCCACGGTGCGGTTGTTGCCATTCTAACGCCCCATTGGCAACTGGTCGATCTTGGCTGCCAAGATGAAATCGTTTTCGCTGAGACCGCCAATCGCGTGCGTCCACAGCTCGATCCACACCTTGCGGTAGCCCTCCAAATGAATGTCCGGATGGTGTCCATCTTCCTCAGCGAGGGACGCGACCTGATTAAGAAACTCCATTCCCGCCATAAAGTTCTTCACGGTCCAGTCTTTGCGAATCCGTTGGCCATCGTGGGTTAGACTCCAACCAGCGAGCCGCTCCAGTTGGGATCGGGCCTCGTCGATCGAATATGCCTCGACCCCACCTTCGCAAGGAAGGCACTTCTTGGTTACAAGCTGTTCTGCAGATTGAACTTGCATTTTAAATCCTCCAAACGGATTACAGACAGCCGACGTGTGTCAGTAATACCTTATTTTTTACTTGGATTTTTCATTAAAACTACGCAAAATGGAGCCTATCCAGGCGATAGTTCGTTATTCTAGTATTTGTCCCGCCCCCCCATATTTCAAGGTTGGTTCTTGCTGGATACCGCGCCTGGATCCTCCCTGCAACACGGCGTGGTATAATCTCGCCCTTTGCGGTCGGTCGTCGCATCCAGGTTTCCCATGCCGCGTAACATTCGGGTCGAGAACGGGAATTACCTAAACTCAATAGGGGGACTGACGTTCCAAAGGGCATTGGTAGGTGGAACTAAGCTATACCCGTCGTCGTCCAAGGGGGTTGGAATCGAGGGCGTCGGACCGGCGGAAACTGACGCTCGGCTGTTTTGCATAACCCTTACAAGTAACTATAATCCGACTTCACCCGCGTAAAAGTTCGCATCTTCGCTAGATTTCTCATGTTGACTTAGAGTTGCCCCGATTTGACGTAAGTGAAGGTGCATTGTCGGCATCGGATTGGGTAATCCGTTCTTGGACGTAATAGGCTAACGAGATCCAGTTCTGGGCCAAATTGGCGCAGAAGGGTGATTCTATTGACAGACACGAGGCTGGTATGACCATTGGTCGTTTTCGCGAGTCGTCGGCGAGGGCGAAAGGGACATTCAAGCGGCGCGAGGAAGCACGGCGCCGACGTTCCAAGCGGAGTTTCGGGATCGAAGCCCTGGAGGATCGCCGCCTGTTGGCGACCGGTCCTCTGTTGGCCGGTATTCAGCCCAATCGGGGCGACCTGCTAAAGGACGGCGATATCCGCAATGTTGCGCCGCGCGAATTGGTGTTCCGCTTCGACGAAGCAGCGGCCATTGACGAGGCGACGCTGAGCGCGATTCAAATCACACGAAGCGGCGGTGATTTTCAGTTTTCCACAGCCAAAGTGCGCACCGATTTCAATACATCGGGGCAAGTCATCGTCGAGTTTCGAGCCCAAGTGCCGGGCGCGGGTGGCAACGATGTTTCGCTGATGTTCAGCAAACGCAACGTGGGTGGGGCGGCCCCACCGGCGCTTTCGGTCGAGGGCCGGACGATTCTCGTCGAATTGAATTCGACACCCGGGAATCAAACCACCGCGCAGCAGGTCGTGACCGCGATCAATGCCAATCCTCGGTCCCGAGCGCTCGTTCAGGCAGTGGTGGTCTCGGGTCCGACATCGACGAACATCACCACTCCGTCCGTGACGTACTCGCCGCTGCAATTGCGCGGCGGGAATCAAGCTTCGGTGTCCTCGAACTTCCACAGCGGCACCAATCTGGACATCACGTTTACCGCGGTCGCGGCCGGGGCCGCGGCCAACGGCTTGCGGATCGAAGTCACCAAGACCAATCGCGGCGGCGCGGCCAGTCCGACGATCAACGTGGTCAACGGGCGAACCATCCAAATCGGTTTGAACTCGAATGCCGGCAACGAGACGACGGCGGCCGAATTGGTGAATGTGTTCAACTCGAATCCCTTCGCCCGCGCGCTGGCCGTGGCCACGAATACGGTGGGCAACCCGGCTACGAAAATCGGGCTGGCGAGCACCGCGATCAATTATTCGCCGCTGATCCTAGGCGGGGCGAACGACGTGGTGATCGAGCCCGGTTACATCGGGCTTGGCGACACGCCTCGCGAAATCATTTTCCGGTTCGCCGAGACCTTGCCGGACGACCTGTACCGGATCGACATTGCCGGCACCGGCTCGGCCCCGTTGCGGAACATGAACGGACTGGCCTTAGGCGATACGACGGACGACGACGTGGACAACGGGCGGGATTTCGCCCGCACGTTCGAACTGGACTTGGCGCCCCAGGTGCTGGGCGTCGTGCCGCAGCCGATCACGCGAAATTCCACCGGGATCCTCACGCAGGCGGCCACGCAGATCGAGGTCTACTTCAACGACGACGACCTGTCGCCGATTCATGCCTCGAATCCGAATTTTTACCAGCTGATTTATACAAACGACACCGCGCAGACGACCGATGACGTCGTCTACAAGCCGATCGCGGTCCAGTACTCGGCGGAGACCGACCGGGCGATCCTGACGTTCAGCCGAGCGCTGCACCAGTTGGGCAGCGGCGCGGGCACGTTCCGTCTGCGAATCGGCACGGACGAATCGCCGCTGGGCCCGCCGACCGTGGTGGATCTGCGTGGAACGGATGCCGGATCCAGTTTTGACACGGCATACACGTTGGGAAATCTCAGCGGCAGTCTGTTGGTATCGGCCGCGATCGATCCGCAGATTTACATGCTGGCGCTGCCGGGGGCCAGCGACGAGCCGGGGCATCGGCAGATCCCGGAGTATGTCCAAACGCATCTGCTGCAGCCAGCCGATTGGGAGAACGGCATCGCGACCATTTTTTACAACTTCCGCAGCGATTATGGCTCCGATCCTGCCGGCAATAAGTTGTCGAATTTGATCAAGGCCGAGCAGAAGACGCGGGCGCGGGAGGCGTTTGAGCTGTGGGGACGCGCCATCGGCGTCCAGTTCGTCGAAACCGCTTCGCAGGGGATCGTGGTGGCGACGGGTGACTTGCGGGCCTTGAATCCGGCGGTTCCGACCGGGCAAGGGGGCGTTCTGGGGCTGTCTGGACTGAATCCCGTCACCGGCCAGCCGACGGTGGTTCTGGACAGTGCCGAGAACTGGTACGAGGCGTTCGGTGCTTCGGACGACCCTTTGCGGCCGGACAGCTGGTTCGAGATTGCGATGCGCGAAATCGGGCGGACGTTGGGGCTGGGGGACACCAGTGATCTGCCGCCCGGCACGGTGGCGGGCAGCGATCCGGCTTTGGCTTTTGGCAATACCGGCATACCGGAGCCGGTCTATCCCGGAGATCACGATACGGTCCATGGCCGCCATTTGTACCGCAACGAGGGCAAGGACATCGACCTGTATCGGTTTGATGTTGCGCAGACGGGCGTGTTGTCGGCCGAGATGCTGGCTCAACGGTTAAGCGATGCCAGTCTGCTGGATGCGGTGATCTCGGTGTACCGCGAGGCGGACGGCCGCCGCGAACTGATCGGCCGCAATGACGATTACTTCAGCAACGACTCGTTTCTGGAATTAGCCGTCACTCCCGGCGTGTACTACATCGGCGTCTCGGCGGCCGGAAACGTCGATTACAATCCGGCGATCGCGGACTCGGGGTTTGGCGGTGTGTCCGAGGGACGTTACGACTTGCGGCTGACGTTTCGTCCCAGCGCCGGCAGCAGTCTGATCGACGTGGACAATTTCTTCAACAGCAGCGCCGCTGCGGGCTCGCGCGAAACGGCCTTGGATGGAAATGGGAACGGCGAGCCGGGCGGGGTATTCAATTTTTGGTTTCGAGTCTCTGCAACGCCGATCATCGTCGACAAGACCGCGGCGGCGGGCGGTTTTGGCACCCTGAGTTCGCCCTACAATAACATCGGCGTCGCGTTGCAGGCGGCCCGCAACGGCGATGTGGTGCGGATTGTCGGCAACGGCGGCGCCGACGGCAACTTGGGCACGGCGGAAGACGCCGTCCCCTACCAGATCGGCTTTAACCTGATGGGCCTGCCGCTGGCCGACGGCAGCACGATGAACGTCCCTCAGGGCGTCACAGTGATGATCGATCGCGGCGCGGTGATCAAGCTTCGCCGCGCCCGCATCGGGGTCGGCAGTTTTTCTCCCACCGTCGATCTCAGCGGCGGCGCCCTGCAGGTGCTCGGCACGCCGCGCCTGGTCGACAGTGCCGGGTTCCTGGTCAAAGATGCTGCCGGCAACGCGGTGTCCGGAAAAGTCACATTCACCTCGTACAGCGACGAGCGGCTGGGAGGCGACACCACGCCCGGGATTACGACTACCCCGGCGGCGGGCGACTGGGGCGGGCTGATGTTCCGCCGAGACCTGGATCAGACCGCCGGCCGTTTGGATCGGGAGAACGCCGGCATCTTCTTGAATTACGTCAATCAAGCGGACATCCGCTACGGCGGCGGCACCGTCGTGGTGGACCAGTTGCCGCAAACGGTCTCGCCGATCCACATGATCGATGCGCGGCCGACGACGACGTTCAACGCGATCACCTTCAGTGCGGACGCCGCGTTGTCGGCCAACCCGAACAGTTTCGAGGAAACCAATTTTCACGCCCCGCGATTCCAAACCGTTCCTTTCACGTCGGATTACACCCGCGTCGGACCGGTGATCTACGGCAACCGGATCGTCGACAACTCGATCAACGGTCTGTTCGTGCGCGTGACCACGCCGGCCGGCAGCCAGACGCACCGACTGACGGTCTCCGGCCGCTGGGACGACACCGACGTGGTCCACGTGCTGGCCGAGAATTTGCGGATTGCCGGGAATCCCGGCGGGCCCGTCCAGACGCTCGCGGCGCCGGATGTCCGGCTGGTTTCTTTGACGCGGCAAGCCAATGTGACGGAGGCCGGCGTGCCGGCCGGCATCCAGAGCTACAAGCTGACGTTCGTCGACGCCCAGGGGCGGGAGAGTCCGCCCTCGGATCCCACGGCCACGGTCCTGGTCCAAGTCACCGATGCTGAGACGGGCCGCACGCAAGACGTCCTGCTGCAAAACCTGCCCACCGCGCCGACGGGTTACGTCGGCCGCCGGCTGTATCGGTCGGACAAGTCAGAGTTCGTCCTGGTGGCGGAGTTGGATGCCGTCACCCGCAGCTATTTGGACACCGGCAGCGTGTTGGGCGGACTGCTGACAAGTTCTGCCTGGGCGCTGCAGGGCCGCCTGAGCGGCCGCTTGGCGATCGATCCCGGAACGATCGTCAAGCTGAATGGCGCCGGCATCGAGACCGGTTTTGGAGCGCAGCTGATCGCCGAGGGCCGGGCGGGTGCGGAAGTCGTGTTCACCGCCTTGCAGGATAGCCGCTACGGCACGGCGGGAACCTTTGTGACCAGCGATCGGGGCGACTTGGAACCGGGCAGTTGGACGGGTTTGTACGCCGGGCCTGCGAGCGGCGTCAGCGTGGATCATGCCCTGTTCGCCTACGGCGGCGGCGTGTCCAAAGTCCCAGGGAACTTCGCATCCTTCAACGTCCTGGAGATTCAGCAGGCTCAAGCTCGCGTGGCCAACTCGGTATTTGAGCAGAACGCCGACGGCTCCGGCGGCCAGTCCTCCGCGGCCCGCGGCGGGCGAGGCGAAAACGACACTGCGCTGATCTTCGTCCGCGGCGCCCAGCCGGTGCTGGTGAGTAACGTGATGACCCGCAACAGCGGCTCGGTCATCAGCATCGACGTGAACTCGCTGAACCACCAGTTGGTTACCGATCCAGGACGCTCGACCGGACCGATCGACCGCCGCGCGGAAATCGTCGCCAACGCCGGCCCGCTCGTTCGCGGGAATCGGCTGAGCGGCAACGAATTGAACGGGATGTCTGTGCGAGGCGGAACGCTGACGACCGAGGGCATCTGGGACGATACCGATATCGTGCACATCGTCTTGGATCAAACGATCTACGTCCCCGATTTCCATACCTACGGCGGCTTGCGGCTGGAGAGCGGTGCCAACCAGAGCTTGGTGGTCAAGCTGGAAGGCGCAAACGCGGGCTTCACCGCGACAGGCCGGCCGCTGGATATTACCGATCGCATCGGCGGGGCACTGTATGTCTTGGGACAGCCGGGAAAACCGGTCGTGTTGACGGCGCTAAACGATTGCACTGTCGGCGCCGGCTTTACGCCCGCTGGCAGTCCCCAGGTGGAAACGCGGCTGGGCGTGTGCGGTGTGCCCGACCGTCCGGGAGCCGGCGGACTGGGGCCCTTGGAGATCGACCAGGTGACCACCGACGGGAATCTGTTGCGCGACACGCTGCTAGGGCCGGGGGTCATTCCCATTGGCAATGCAACCCTGGTCGGCGGGCCGGCGTCGGCCGGAATTTTCCGCAACGGGCTGGCCTCCATCGGAATCGACTCCGGGATCATTTTGGCGACCGGTGATGTAACGGTCGCCGAGGGCCCCAACCTCAGCGACTTTGATAGCGGTTTCGCTTCCGGACAAGGCGATGCCGACTTGGATGCCGAGTTTGGTTTTGTGCCAGCCAGTGGACTGGCAACGGAAGATACGACCTACCTGGAGTTCAGTTTCCAATTGGATCCGACGACCAGCCAGGATCTGTTCTTCAACTTTGTGTTTGCCTCGGAGGAGTATAACGAGTTCGCGAATTCGCTGTTCAACGACGTGTTTGCGTTCTTCCTCGACGGGCAGAACATCGCCTTCATTCCAGGCACGACGACACCGATCTCCATCAACACGATCAACGGCGGCGATCCGCTGGGCGTGAATCCCCAAAACCCACAATTCTACAACAACAACAGTATTTTCGACAACGGACAGTTCCTCAATCTCTTCGGCTACGACGGCTTTACGACCGTATTCACCGCCCAGGCGCTCGGCGTAGGACCGGGAACTCACACCATCAAGCTGGCAATTTCCGACGTTTTCGATGACATCTACGATTCGGCCGTCTTCCTGCAAATGGGTAGTTTCTCGAACGTCCAGATCGGGACGCAACCGGCTCCCGGAGACTGGCGCGGCGTCCAGTTCCTCCAGAACGCGCACGACCGGAACGTGGACACTACGATCGAATGGGAGACAGGAAACGCCACGGTTTCCGGCACGAACGATCGGCCTGCCGACGCCCAGGTTCTGGGAACGCTGGCTCCCAACGAGAAAGCCGCCGACGACAATCGCCGCTTGGGATTCGAGGTCCGCGGCTCGCTGAATCGGCCCAGCGACCTGGACGTATATTCGTTTCTAGCGACCGCGGGCACCGAAGTGTGGCTGGACATCGACCGCACCTCGCATGGTCTGGACACCGTGCTGGAATTAATCGATGGCAATGGAGTCGTCTTGGCTCGTTCCGACAATTCCGGCGAGGAGGCCAGGAATCCCAATTTGCTGTTCAGCAATCCGACGCTGGCCGACCCGCTCGTGATGCATCCGCTGAACAAGTCGATGTCGGATGCGCAGGATCGCTGGACGTCCAATCCTCGCGACGCCGGGATGCGGCTGGTGCTGCCAGGCCCCGTGGGGATCACCAACTCGTACTTTGTGCGGGTGCGCAGCGGTAGCAATCAGCTGGGCAATTTGAATGCGGGCCTTACCACAGGGGCGTACCGGCTGCAGATCCGGCTGCGCGAATTGGACGAGATTCCCGGTTCGACCGTCCGCATGGCCGACATCCGTTACGCGGCCAACGGGATCGAGGTGACCGGCGGTCCCCGCCATTCGCCGTTGACCGGCGAGGCGGCCGAAGCGGTCGACGCGCAAGGCAATGACGCCAACAACAGTTTGACGGCCCCGGACGTCCTGGGAAATCTCTTCAACAGCGATCGGGGCACCATCAGCGTGGCTGGGGCCTTGGCCAACGCCGGCGATGTGGACTGGTATCAATTCGACGTCCGTTACGACGCGGTGCAGAACGATGATCCCGACGCCCCACAGACCGCTTCGCTCGTGTTCGACATCGACTATGCGGACGGCTTTGCCCGCGCCAACACGAACTTGTGGGTGTTCAACGCGGCGGGCCAGCTGGTGCTGGTCGGCCGGGATTCGGACACGCTGGACGATCGCCCGGTGAACTCGGCGGATTTGACCAGCGACCTGTCGCGGGGTTCGGTGGGATCGTTGGATCCGTTCATCGGGCCTGTCCACATGCCCGCTGCGAGTGGCCTGGCGGCCGGCCGTTACTACGTCGCGGTCTCGTCCAACGCGCGGATTCCGGAGGAATTGCAGCAATTCCTGGTGGCCGCGCCGACCAACCCCCTGGTACGGCTGGAACCGGTCAATTCCATCAACCGCATCGTCGAGGACCGAATCGCTGCGATCGGGAACTATACGACCGCCAGCGCGCCGACGGTCCCGGTCTTGTTCGGCGCGGCGGATATCGTGACGTTGTTCATCCCGGCGGGCAGCCGGTTGAATGACGGCGAATCGTTCACGATCACCAACGCGGCCGGCGGGACGATGACCTATGAGTTCGACGCCGACGGCGTGGTGCGACCCGGACGCGTGGCGATTCCGTTTTCCTACAGCGACACGGCCGGGCGAGATCGGCGCGGCGGCGAGCGCGGCGATCAGCCTGAATCCGCCGCCGTCGCTCACCGTCAACGACATCTGGCCGGACCCCACGGCCGATGCGCCCGTGATCATCTCACAGTTGTCGGTAAGTGGCGGCTTCAACGGCCAAGTCGCCTTGCGGGAATCCGTCATCATCCAGACGCTGTTGAGCGAAGTCGCCTCGACCGATCCGTTGACGAACCAATTGCAGTTTATTCCGGTCACGCGCGTCACCAACCGTTTCCAAGAGCCGCAAGTCCGCCAGACCCCTGCTGCGGGCGAGTCTGGCGTCGCGGTGTTCGTGTCCCGGCCGGCGGCGATGGACTTCAATTTGGGCGACGTGACGCTGTTCGTCACGCAGCCCGGGGCGATCAATCGGACCGAGTTGTGGTCGGTGGATGCGTTTACGGGCGCCCGCGAGTCGCGGATCGGTGCTTTTGGAACCCGCGTCGGCGACATCGCGATGCATCCGCAAGGCGCTTTACCGGCGGTCGGCAACGGCGGGGGTCTGTTCGCCTATTCCATCCCGCAGACTACTCCTCAGGACGACAAGACGACCGGCAACTACTGGCAGATCAATCCGGGGCTGAACACGCCCGCGAACCTAGGCGAGAACCTGGGCGACGACGACATCGAGACCTACGAAATGGACCCGGCCAATCCCGGCACTGCGATCCGGGCCGGCAATGGCAAGGATGGAGTGGGAATTCGGTTCAATGCGATCACGTTCAGCGGAGAGTTCCAGGGACTCGGCCAGAACGTGCGCGGCTTTGCCATCGGCAATCGCGGCGACACCTTCGTAGATCCGATTACCGGGCAGACAATTTCCTTTGCCCTGGGGATTCCCTCGCCCGCGAACCTCCTGTTCGAATTTACGCCGGCCACCGGCGAGGCGATCAATCCGCCGAACGTGGCGAACAAGACCAAGGCTCAACTGTTGACCGCCGGCGGCACGCAGATTTGGGAGCGCGGCGCGCTGAATACCGCGGCCGACCCATTCCCCTCCGGGGGCACCAACACGACCGTCACAGGCGTCGATGCCACGACCGTGACGCTGGACTTGGTGGGCAACCTGATCACGACGGTGAATATCGAAGACGGCGACTTCTTCCAAGTCGACCGCGATGGCAATGGGATCGGCGATCTCGGTTTCGAGTTCGATACCGGCCCCGAGTTTCGCATCAACGTCAACACGTTTAATGCGGCCAATCCGCAGGTCCCGCAGGACGGCGACTCGTTCACCGTGGATGGATTTGCATTCGAGTTCGATACGGGTTCGGTGCTCATTGTGACCGCTCAGAACGGTGGCCAGCTGACCGACGGCACCGTGTTGACGATCTCGGACAATGCCGCCACGCCCCAGACGGTGATATTTGAGTTTGATAACGACAACAACACCGCGGGCAACGTCCCGATTGTGTTCAACCAAACGAGCAACCAGCAAGCGATCATCGGCGCCATCATCAGTGCGATCGCCGGCGTGCCGAACTTCGGTGTCCAAGCGGTCCAATTGCCGGGCACGAATCGGCTTACTTTAATCGGCGAATCCGCGACCGCCGGAGCGGTGACCAACGCCACAGGAATCGCGATTGCCGGCCAGCCGGGCGTGTCTGGGGGCGCGGTGGCGATCCCGGTCGAGGAGAATTTCACGGCCCAGGGAGTGGGCGCGGCGATTGCTACGGCGGTCAATGCTAACGCGGGGCTGGTGTTTCGGGCCGGGGCGGCCGGCAACCGGCTGAATTTCGCGGGCGCGCTGACGGCGGACTTTTCGAACATCCGCAATCCGGCCATCTTCACAGCGGTCGGGGTGCCGGGCACGATCAGCCCGTTCCGCCTGCCGATTCCCTTCCTGGTCAGCGATACGAGTGTGGATATCGCCGATCGCGTGTACCAAGCGCTGATTGCGGCCAACCTGAACGCCTCGCAGCTGGGCGCTACCGTCCTCTTGGATTCGGTCCCGCCGCCGGCGGCGCAGCCCGTGTTTGTTTGCACCAGCTATGGCACGCCGCCGCAAATCGGCGCGCCCGGTATCCCGGACTGCCCGCTGCAAAGCGGCGGAGCCGCACCCGGCGGCAGCATCACCGGAATGGCATTTATCGGACCGCAGATGTACGCCGTGACCGACACCGGTGGCCTGTTTCGCATTGCGAGCCAATTTGGCGGGACCACGTTTGCGACGCGGTTCAACGTGGCGGACTACATCGACGGCTCGCAAGCCCTGCTGCAAGCCGTCAACGATGTGACGGCGGTGGACCGGCTGTACAATACGCCGTTGACGTTCGGCAATACGAATCCCGACACGATTGTCGATTCCAACAACGGCTTTGTGGACGCCGGTTTCGTGATCGGCGGCCGCTTGATCGTCTCCGGCACGCAATTCAACGACGGCGAGTACACCATCGCGCAGGTCTCGCCCGGCACGATCACCTTGGCGGGAGCCGACTCGCTGGCCGCAGAAACCGTGCTCAGCGGGGCTCGGCTGCAAATGGTCACCACGGCACCGGTGCGGTTTGCTGGACTGGTGGCCGGGCCGGCGAATGCCGAAAACGGCCGTTATGACAACCTGCTGTTCGGAATCACGAACACGGGCAGGATTTTCGCTTTCGATACGTGGGGCCGTCCCCAAGCCGTCTTTGCCAATGCACAATACTATGTAGACACGGGCGTTCTGGGAGCCAATGGTCTGGCGTTTTCCAATTTGGATGACAACCTCTGGCACGTGACGAGCGACCGCGACACCGCGCCTGGCCATAACGTCACCCAAGCCTTCGACGGCAGCCGATTGACCCAGCTCCCCACCGGCAATGCCAGTCTGTATTTCGGCTACGAGGGGCCGCTGGTGCAGCGCCAATTCGGGACCGGCAACTTCGCTCCCAATACGGCCGCCAACACCTATGACTTCCCCGGCGGCGCACAGGGCACGCTGATCAGCAATCCCTTTAATCTGGAAGGCTATTCACCGAGCGACAAGCCAACGCTGTATTTCGATTACTGGTTGGATACCGAGCGGGCGGACGACGCCGGTTCCACGTCGCTGACGCAGCCCGACGACCGCATGCGGGACGCGTTCCGCGTGTACATTTCGGGCGACGACGGGCAATGGAAGCTGCTGAGCACCAATAATTCCGACCGCGATCCGCTGCCGGACGACGATTATCTGGACGAGTTCGACCCGTTCTTCAGGCTCGATGCGCAAACCGGTCAGATGGTTCCAGAACAGCCGTTCCAGCGGGCGGATCTGTTCGACAGCCAGAATCCGCAAAACGCCGCGGATCCGTGGCGTCAAGCCCGAGTGGACTTGTCACCCTACGCCGGCCAGAAGAACCTGCGGCTGCGTTTCGAGTTCAGTACGGCGGGAGGGATGAGCACCGGCGGCCGTAATTTCACGTTGGACTTGAACACCGCCGGGAACGAACTGCGAGCACTGGCGGGCGCCGAGCTGCGGGACGGTCAGCGATTCACCTTGACCGACCTCGTGATGAACCCGGTGACAAATATATCCCAGCGCCTCGAGGTGGTCGGCTTTGAGTTCGATTTTGGTCCCACGATCGTCGCGCCGACCGGGTCGGCCGTGGACGACGGCGACTTGTTCGAAATCGACGGAACGATCTACGAATTCGACGCGAACGGTACGGTCGGGGTAACCAACAGCATTCCGCACGTGGCGGTCCCGTTTACGGGTTTGGAGACGGCGGGCGAACTGGCTGCGAGCATTCAGCGGATCATCGAGTCGAATCCGCCGGTGCCGATCGCCCTGCAAGCGGACCTGGTCCAGCATGAAGTCAACACGAACGATACGCTCGTCACGGCGTTTCGGAGCGGATTGGATGGCACGACGCAGACGCTGCGGGGAACCGGTTTCATCGGCGACAACTTCAGTCTCGGCGCTAATGTTCCCTTGGATTTGGATGTGGATCTCGTTCGCCTGCACCTGGACGTCGGCGATCGGATCGTGGTCCAGACCGATACGCAACGCCTGGCGACCCAGTTGGACGCCTATCTGCGGCTGTTCGACGCCAACGGCGTCGAGTTGGCCGCGAACGACAACTTGGATCCGACCAGCCCCTTCATCCGCGACGCAAAGATTGATTTCACCGCGACTCAACGAGGCATCTACTACGTCGGAATCAGCGCCGCCCACAATCCGAACTACAACTCGCGCGTGATGGGCAGCGGCGTTGCGGTTCCCGGCAAGGTGGTCAGCCAAGGTTACTACGAATTCACGATATCCGTCACCGATCCCACCGGACCGCAACGCGTCGGCAATCGGCTGAATCTGCCTAACGCCGGTTCGATCGTGACCACGGGGCTGCCGGCGACGTTCGTCGAGGGCGCATCGGGAGTTGCGGCTGGACTGCCCAACCCGCTGGCCGGCGTCGTGCCGGGACTGTCCGATCTGCCGGTCGTCCCCGTCCGCGTCAACTTGGCAATGACCGCGCTGGACGTGGCCGACGCGATCCGCGTGGCGCTGGCCGCTCATTTGGGCAACGGCAATGCCGATGCGATCAAAGCGCGGCACGAAGCGGTGCAGATTCTTGGGTATGGAGTGGGCGATCCGGGCCCCCTGGGCTTGTCCGGCCCTTCGGATCCGACCACGGCCTTGGCCGGCAGCGGACTGTTCGGCGACCGGTTCGGAGCCTTCGGCACTTCGGCCGGCCCGAACGGCCAAGTGCTGGCGGGACTGCCTGGTGCCCTGGGGATGCGCGACAACCAGCGCGAAGGCGTGTACATCGACAACATCATCATCGGGTTTGCCAGCCGCGGAGAGATGGTGACCGGCAGCACCCCGTCCGCCGATCCGCAGTTCGTAGTCAATCCGAGACAGCCCGCCGGAGAAATCACACGGGGGGAGTACCAGTTGGAGATCCGCCAAGCCAGCGAGTATGGACGGACGGTGGCAGGGCTGCCGAGGCTGCAATTGTTCCACGGCTTTGACGTGAACGATCGTCTGGTGGAGGGGCTCACGTTGACGCCCGCCCCCGGCTATTACTACCGCGACGGCCAGAGTTTTGCGCTCAGCGATGGGACTGCCACGGTGACGTTCGAATTCGAAGACATCACCGTCGAGAACGGAGTGGCGGCCGGGAACGCCGCCATCTTGTTCGATCCCAGCGACAGCCAAATCGCCATGGCCCAAAGAATCCGGGATGCCATCAACGCCGCGGCAGACGCGGGCCGGCTGGCGATTCGCGCCTCGTCCGGCGATGGAGTCTCGGGAGGTCCGACGAGCACCAGCGGCAAGATCCATCTGTCGGGCGAGGCGCGGCTGACGATGGGCGCATCGAGCGGCGGGTCGACCAGCGGGCTGCCCGTCGCAGAGAGCAACGACACTCTCGACGCGGCCGTTGACACCGGGATGACGGCAGGCGGCCGCGAGGGATACCGCGCCGCGGGCGTGATCGGGGACAACCCCATCATCCAGCCGTTCGGTGCGGAAATCGACTTGTTCCGCGTGGAACTGGCGGCGGGCGAAATGATCACGATCGACATCGACGCCAGCGAACTGGGCTCGCCGCTGGACGCGGTGTTGCGGGTCTTTGACGAGCGAGGCGCTCCCGTCCTGCTGTTGGACGATGTGGGCCGTCCGCAAGCGACGTTCAGCGACGATGACGTCGGCCCCGGCGAAAGCGCGATCCTCTGGCCCCGCGGCGCCATAAACCGGGACGCATACCTGGTGTTCACCGCTCCGGCGGACGGGGTCTATTACATCGGCGTCAGCGGTTTTGGCAACGACCGGTACGATCCTCGCGCGCAGGATGCCGGCGCATCGAATCCCGCCGACATCACGGCCTTCAACGGCGAAGTGTACTTCACGGCCTTTACTCCGGCGACGGGCCGCGAACTGTGGAAACTGAACGCGGCCGGCGCCCCGGTGCTGGTGGCTGATATCCATCCGACCGGATCATCCGATCCGGCCGAATTGACGGTCTTCAACAACGAGTTGTTCTTCACCGCCTATACACCGGCCAACGGCCGCGAGTTGTGGAAGCTCGACGCCGCCGGCACGGCGTCCTTGGTTGTCGACGTGTTTGCCAGCGGGTCTTCGAATCCGACCGGCCTGACCGTCTACAGCAACGCCTTGTACTTCGCGGCCTTTACGACGGCCAGCGGCCGCGAGTTGTGGAAGACGACGGCCGGAGGCGTGGCGACCGAGGTGGCCGATATCGATCCTTTCGGCTCGTCCAGTCCGGCCGACTTGATCGTGTTCAACAACGAACTGTATTTCAGCGCCTCTTCCCCGGCGAGCGGCCGCGAGCTGTGGAAGGTCAACGCCGCCGGAGTGGCGACGAACGCCGTGAACCTGGAACCGAACGGCTCGTCGGAGCCCGCGGGAATGACCGAATTCAACGGCGAATTGTACTTCAGCGCGACCACGCTGACGACCGGGCGGGAGCTGTGGCGAATCAACACGCTGGGGCTTCCCAGCCAGGCCGCCGAAATCAACCCCACAGGCTCGTCGGACCCCGCCGGCTTGCGGGTCTTCAACAATGCTCTGTACTTCGCGGCGACGGCGCCGGTCAGCGGTCGCGAACTGTGGCTGCTCGACGTGTTCGGCAACACGGCGCTGGCGGCCGACATCGCTCCGGCCGGCTCGTCGGATCCGGCGAGTCTAACCGTGTTCAACAACGAATTGTATTTCAGCGCCCAAGGTCCAGGCGGTGACCGGGAGTTGTGGAAAGTGAACGCCGCCAACGCGGCCAGCCAGGTGGCCGACTTGGAGCCGGGCGGATCGTCAGACCCGATGAACTTGAAAGCCGCCGGCGGCATGTTGTACTTCAGCGCGTTCACCACCGCCACGGGCCGCGAATTGTGGCGGCTTTCCGCAGCGGGCGCCGCCTCGCTGGTGGCCGATTTGGACCAGTCACGCCGAGTCGAGGGCTCGACGGGCTTCTACGAAATCGAAATCCTGCGCCCCTGGAATTCCAACGGTTTCCAAGCCGAGAACTACAATCGCCGCGGCGACACGAATCTGTTTCGCGATCAAGGCCAATTGGTGATCCGCGACACGGTCGTCTCCGACTCGGCAGGTTATGGGATCGTGGTGCAAGCGGGACCGCGCGACGCGACGGGCGCTCCGCAACCGGGACCGGCCCGAAATCTGGCGACCGTGAGCACCGCGCGTTTGGCTCCGGGCGTGACCATTACGAACAATGTCCTGGCGTACAATCGGGCCGGCGGGATCCGGTTCAGCGGCGACGACGGCGATGCCACGGCAGGCCCGTTGCAGCCTGCGACGGTGCCCTTCGGGCGAATCCTGAATAACACGATCTACGGCGCCGACCGCAATGCATTCCAGTTGGTGCCGGCAGAGATCGTGTTCGTGATCGACACCACGGGCTCGATGACCGACGACATCCAGTCCATTCGGCAGCGATTCACCGAGTTCGACAGCGCCTTGAGATTGGCAGGCATCGATCCGCGGTACGGCTTGGTGACCTTCCCCGGCAGTACACCGACGCCGATGCAAATCCAGGACATGACGGATTTCCGGACCTTTACGGCCCCGGACAGCCCCTTCCAGACCTTTACGGTACCCGCCGGCGGAGCCAAGGAATACGGCAGTTTGGCCCTCCGCGAGGCCCTGAACGACTTCGATCCGGAAACGACGTTTAACTTCCGCCCGGGCGTCCAGATCATCACCGTGCTCGTCACGGACGAGGAAGACGACAGTACGCCGACGGACTTCAACGCCGCACTCAACGCCTTCCGATCTCGAGCGGCCATCTTTTTCGGCATCACCCTGAATCCGAATCTGCCCAACGATATCGACTCGCCGACGAACAACACGAACGCTCGTTACGGCGAATTCGCGCGGCGGACCGGCGGCGGGCTGTTCGATATCGCGGCGTTTGCGCTCGATCCGCAGCCGTTCTTCGAGAGTTTTGTGCAAGCCCTCAGCGGCGTCGTCGTGGGGCCGGGGACGACCGGCATCTTAGTCGAGAATAACGCCAGTCCGACGTTGCTGAACAACATCGTGGCGGGGCTTGAAACGGGAATTCGCGTCGACGCGTCGTCCAACACGACGGTGGTCGGCGGGACCGTGTACCAAGACAACGAGACGGACACCACGGGGATCGCTACGGAAAGCTTCCCGCTCCGCGTGCCAGGCGGGGTTCGGCTGTTCCGCGATCCATTCTTCGGCAACTTTTATCCCGCTCCGGGTTCGCCGATCATCGACAGTTCGGTGGATGCCCTGGAGGATCGCTTGGCGATGATCCAGGTCAGCGCCCCGCTGGGGATTGCCCAATCGCCGATCGTAACGCCCAATTACGATGCGCTCGGTCAGTTGCGGGTCGATGATCCGGCCGTGGCGCCGCCGCCGGGGCTGGGGGAGAACGTGTTCAAGGATCGCGGTGCCATCGACCGGGCCGATTTCACCCGGCCGCACGCAACACTCGTCCTGCCGCAGGACAATGGGGCCGATGATCTGGATCCCAACCCCGGCCTGGTCAACCTGGCCAGTACTTCGCTGGACCGGTTCTCGATCCAGCTGGGTGACGGTCAAGCGCCGCTGTTCGGCAGCGGGATTGACAACATGACCGTCAGCACCAACATCGTCCGCGTCCTGCAGGACGATCGGGAACTGATTCGCGGCCAGGATTTCACCGTCTGGTATGATTTTACCAACAACCTCCTGCACATCGTTCCTCTGGCCGGCGTCTGGGACACGGACAGCAGCTACGTCATTCGCCTGCAAAACCAAGATCGGTTTGTCCTCCAGGCGCGCAGCGGCGAAATGATCACCGACGGGGAACGTTTCCGCTTGGCGGACCAGTACGGCAACACGTTCACGTTCGAGTACGATACGGGTTATGTGTTGACGGTGCCTCGGAGTTATGCGATTCAAGTCCCTGTCCAAGGCGGCGCGGCCGGCGGCGTGGCGGATGGCGACACGGTGACGGTGGAAGTCAGCTTTACCAGCCCCACCGGCAACGTGACGACGATCAGCGAGACGATCGAATTCGACAACAACGGCGTGATCGCGGACGACAACAACGTGATCGTCAGGTTCACGGCGGCGAGCAGCCAAGGCGAGGTTGCGGACGCTCTGGTCAAGGCGTTGCGGGACGCCTTTGTAGGGCTCAATCCGCGCAACGTCGGGGGCGGCTTGGTGCATCTGGGCGCCGACGGCACCCAGACGGTGACGGTCACGTCCGACGCGTTGATCCAGCTGGGTGGCCCGGTCGGCGTCGTCGACGGCGACACGTTTACAATCGACAATGGCAGCCGCCTGTTCACTTTTGAATTGAGTACGGATGGCTCTGTGGGCTTCGGCCGAATTCCCGTCAACTTTACGATGTCCCAGACCGACCAGCAGATCGCGCTGGCGATCGCGCTGGCCGTCAACAGCCAGCCGGTGGGCATGATCGCCCGGCCGCTGGGCGACGGTCGCGTCCAATTGGGAGGCGAGATCAATCATCAGGTTGATGTCTCCGAATCGAACCTGGTCCTGAGCGGAGAACCCGGCGTGGGTCTGCCGTTTGGGTTCCGCATTCCCACGGTGGCCGGCAGGTTCCAGGATCTGCTGCAAGACGGTGAGACGTTTGCGGTCACCGACAACGCCGGGCGGAGCGTTACGTTCGAGTTGGACAACAACAACCTCTGGACTCCCGGAAACGTTCGGGTGCCTTTCACGGCGGCCACGACGCTCCAGCAACTGGCCGACACGCTGGTGATCCGCATCCGCGACGCCGGATTGGGGTTGTGGCCCTACAACGCCGGCAATGGCATCGTGATTCTGGGCGGCGAGGGCTATTCGCTGGATCTGACGCAGACCGGTTTGTACCAGGTTGGCACGTCCGGACTGCCGGGTGCTATGGCGATCCCCGTGACGCCGAACGCCGCGTTTAGGGCGGCGGATGTCGCCGCCGTCACGGCCAACGCGATCAACGGCCTGGGATTGCCGGGAATCGGCGCCGTCGTCGATCCCGAGACCTCGGAAGTCATCGTCAACGGCGTTTCCTCGCTGTCCGGCGACGGCGTCCAATTCTATGGCAGCGTCAAGGATCTGGCGGGAAATTCCCTCGCTGCCAACCAGCCCAATGGCGAGACTCGATTCACGATCTACATGGGCGTCGGAATGGATTATGGAAACGCCCCGAGGCCCTATCCCACGCTCCGCGAGGACAATGGGGCGAGGCACGTGATTCTCAGCGGTTTTTCGCTGGGAGCTGCAGTCAATATCAACGCCGACGGACAACCGTCGACGAGTGATGGACGTGATATCGCAGACAACGACGGCGTCGTGTTCGACCCGACAACGCCGCTGGTCCCCAGCCGCAATTTCACGGTGACGGTGTCGACCCGCGGGATCGTCAACGACGTCGTGCCGTTCGGAGTGCTGAGTGCATGGATCGATCTGAACCGCGATGGCGACTGGCTGGATCCGGGCGAGCAGATCTTGAACAACGTGATCCTGAACAAATCCGTTCTGGACCAGAATGGTTCGATCACCTTCCGCAATCTGGCGTTGCCCGCGTGGGCCGTTCCCGGCGAAACCTACGTTCGGTTCCGCTTGAGCACCGAGGCCGGAGTCTTGTCGACGGGCGAAGCGTCGGCCGGCGAGGTGGAAGACTATCGAGTGGTCATCCTCGTTAATCCGTGGCAAAATCCGACGAACCAATACGACGTCAACAATGACAGCGGTGTATCGCCGATCGACGCCTTGCTGCTGATTAACTATATCAACGCCAACCCGGCCAGTATCAACGCACCGTTGCCGCTGCCCAAGCCCGCCGGTATCTCCTTCTACGATGTTACAGGCGACGGCTACGCCAACGCGCAAGACGTGCTTGGCGTGATCAACGAAATCAACCGCCTCAACAGCCAGCTTGGGTCGGAAGGCGAAAGCGGTCCGGCACCGCGACTGGTCGCGGCGACCCGCAGCGATCACCTGGACGACGTTTTGCGAAGCGACGAGCCGTGGCTGGACATCGTCGATGACGTGCACCGCTCGCAGAGCGGCCGCTTGGCGATCGACGCAGTCTTCGCGGACTTGGGGGTCTAGAACATGTCCCCTCGGCGTCGATGGGAATGCTGCGCCGCCAAATGTCAGCACTGAGCCGTCGTAAACGCGAAGCGTCAGCGAGGAAACACGACTCCTCCTCGCTAACACTTCGCGTTTGCGGTGCACAACACTCCGATCAAGGTCTTCCCTCCGGGAGCGGTCTTTCGCTCGATCCGCGAGATGGAACTTCTGCGCCGAAATCCTCTCCAAGAACGTGGAAGATTTCCTTCTTTCCGCGTATCCCGGCATCCTGGCAGAAGCAAGCCGGGCAAGGGGCGCAGGGCTGCAGGCTTGTCCGATGATCCTCCCAGCAGAAACGTTACGATCCGGAACAACAAAAAAATTGACGTTAAACAACAAGTCAATCCGGCCAGACTGCGATAGAATGTAGATAAGTCTTTAAATTCCGAGAACTCGGCAACGTCGGCATGAAACGAAGTAGGTCTAATCCATGTTCGGTCGTACGCGTTCGAGAATCGCGCAACGATTTCAGCGTGTCGCGTCGCCGTGCGCGGCGGCTGAATTTCGAGGCATTGGAAGATCGGCGTCTGCTGGCGGCCGCTCCGTTTGGCGCTTTTCCCGATGACACCGCCGAATACATGCTGGGCGATGTGCTCGTCAGCGTCGTATTGATGGAATCCAGCACCAAGCTCAGTGCCGTCAACCCGAACACCGAAAACTGGACCCCGGCCCTGATTGCGGTTGCCAAGCAAAAGGTCCAGACGGGCGTCGAGTGGTGGGAACAAACACTGGCTACCCAGTTTCCCAACTCTCCGCATCGTCTGAACTTTGAGTTCGATTTCACCTATGCAGATAATCCGGTCCTGACAGACTATGAGCCGATCAGCCTGACTTCGGATTATTTTCAATACTGGATCTACGACTTTCTGAAGCAGGTCGGGCACAATCAGACCGGTAATTTCTCCAGCGACATCCGGGCGTTCAACCATGCCCAGCGTTTAGCGCGAGGCACGGATTGGGCTTTCACGGTCTTCGTCGTGAACGACGCCGTCGATGGGGACGGCCAATTTGCATTGGGCGGCAGTTTTCGCCAAGCGTTCGCCTATGCGGGCGGCCAGTTCTTCGTGTCTCCGGCAAAACGGCCTGCCAGTACGTTCGCACACGAGACCGGGCACATGTTTTGGGCTCGAGACGAGTATGGGACCGCAGGGTCGTACATAGATCGCCGCGGCTATTACAACGCCCAGAACTGGAATGCGGCGAACAACCCCACGCCCGGATTCACACAGGTCGTCAGCATCATGCGGGAGAACCCGCTGGACGCGGCGTACAACGCGTACACCAGTTCGCCTTCTTCGTTGGCGATGATCGGCTGGCGCGATTCAGACGGCAACGGCGTGTTTGATGTGTTGGACGTGCCCCATACGTTGAGCGGCACCGGCTATCTGGATCCGGCTTCGGGCCAGTACCGTTTCGTCGGCTCGTCATCCGTCCAGACCCTTCCGAACTTGAATTCGTCCGGACTTCAGAACGATATCACGCTGAATGAGATCAGCCGCGCCGAATACCGGGTGAACGGGGGGCCTTGGCAGACGGCGGCCGCTTTCGGCACCTCGGTAGCCGAGTTGAACTTCGCGCTTTCCGTGCCGGCTTCGGGCACGCACGTTGTCGAGATCCGAACGGTCGATGCCGTGACGGGGGTGAGTTCGCCACTGTTTCAAGGCGATACGTCGCGGCCCGCTTCCGTGCTTCGTCCAGGCATCAACGGCTTTGTTTGGAACGATCTCGATGCCGACGCGATCTTGGACAACGGCGAACCGAGATTTGGCGGCTGGACAGTTCGGTTGGTGGACAATAACGGCGCGCCGTTGAATCTGGTGAAAGTTTTTGAGCCGGACACTTACGCGGCGGGAACGGTTCTCAATGCCGTACATCCGCAAGCTACGCTGTCGTTGGTGGGTGATCCCGGAGGTGCGGTCGTCGCTTCCATCTATGGGAACCAAAAAGTCTTTGGCAGCCAGGGTGCCTTTGGCAACAAGGGAGTCTGGGAACCCGGCACGTGGGGCCTGGGGCTACGGGTTGACTTCGCCACGCCCGTGACGTCCGTCCGCTTAGACGCTATCGGTACGGCGACGAGCGACCGCGCCCGACTCGAAGCTTATGATCCCTTCGGCGTTTTGATCGGTCGGTACACGACAAATCCGCTGGCAAACGGACAGTTGCAGACCATGCAACTGGATCGGCCGACCGCCGAGATCGCCTATGTGATCGCCAAAGCGCACAGCGGCAGCGCGGTCCGGCTGGATAATCTGCGATTCGGCCCGCAGACGACGGTCGAGACAGACGCCCAAGGGGCATACGCGATCACCAGCCTGCCCGCAGGCAGCTATTATGTGGAGGCCGTCACCCCGTCGGGTCGTGCGTTGACAGATTCGCGCCGTGCGGTGACTCTGGCGGAGGGGGAATCGTTGGGCGCGGTGGACCTGATCGCCTATGCCGGTGCGATCTCTTGGCGGAATCCGATTCGTCCCGCGGATGTCACGGGCGACGGCAACGTCACGCCGCAGGATGCTTTGATTCTAATCAATTACATCAACGCGCACGGCGGAAACCAAAACGTTCCGGCGAACGAAGTGCCGCCGCCCTATTACGATGTGGATGGAAACGGCTTGATTACAGCCGGCGATGTGCTGCTGGTCATCAATCATTTGAATGCCGCCGCTGCTTCGCCCAGCGGCGAGAGCGGATTGGCCGACGGCGAGTCATCCGCGTCGGGCTTCGCCGAAGGGGAAGCTTCAGACCCTTCGGTCTTGGTGATGCGGTCTTTGTCGCCCCCGGTATTTTCGAACGCGGCTCGCGAGCGAGCAGTCGCTAACGTGGATTCCAGGAGTGCACGGGCGGCGTTTGGCGGCCCTGATCGCTTGGCCGCTACGGAGCCTGGCCGGCTGCATCGCACGGCTCATTCGACCGCTCGTCCGGCCGCCATCAGCCGCGCCGACAAGGTGCAAACCGATGACGACTTGGAGGATTTACTGCGGCTTCTCGCCGTGGACGTGTCCGCTGCTCATCAGTTCGGCATCCTTTAGGGCAACAGGTGCCGCTCGCGGAAGGCGTTTCTCACCTCGCGGAAGCGCAAAACGGCTCAAGCGGACAGCCGCCGCAGCCGTTGTTGGCACAGTGGCTTTCGCAAAATACAAAGTGACCGGCCTGGTCGGTCCAACCGGGCCAGCCGCGTTGGGAACAGCGGGGATTCGTCTTGCGGCAATGATGGCGGCCCAGTTCGACGATCTGGGCGTGAAAATCCCTCAACAGGGCCACCCGCCGTGGAGCGGACGATGGCAGCGGCACCGCATCGTAGAGCGATATAGACCCGGTGATGTGTTCGAGAAAGAACCGCCGCAAGTCCTCGTACGCATGGCGCCAAAAGCCAGTGTCTCGATCGGGAAATAGCTGCAGCCGCTCGAACAGTCGCCGCGCGTACTCGTCCACGACGAACGCTTCGTGGCGGTCCGATGCAAACAACAGGATACTGTCCGCTGTTTCCTGTCCGATCCCGGGCAGCGCGATCAGTTGCCGGCGCACCTGGTCCGTCGCCTCCTGATGCAACAAGTCTTCGATCGTCTCGCAGCCTTCGCTCCGCAGGCGTGCAGCAATCTTGACGAGACGTGCCGATTTCTGGGCCGCGAAGGTGACTGGACGGATCAGATCCAGCACACAGCTCGACTCGGTGTGGGCCAGACGCGCAAGGTCCAACAGCCCGGCAGCCTGCAGCCGGATGGTCGCCTGCCATGCAACGCTCCAGTTGCACTGCTGCACCAGCAGGGCGGTTACCGTCAACTCGATCGGCGTCCCCGGCCACCACACGCTGGTGTAGCCAAAATGTTCGCGCGCGGCCGCGTAGAACCGCTGCAGCCCGCGGGCGATCTGAGCAGACGGCTGTCCAGGTACGAGGTGATGGTGTCGCGCTTTCTTGATGCGACGGATGCTCACGGGCGATTCCTGCGGTGCCTCATCCTACCGATGCCGCTATGGGCCGCATCAGGTTAGCGTCTCAGCGGCCGGGCGCCAATCGTCGGAATCGAGAACGCAGGAATCCAAACTGCGGCAACAGCCAGAACGTGCCCGAGCAACGAGCAAAACAGCCAGGTTTCTCCCAAAATTGCTTTTGCCGACTTCGGCTGCGGCTGTTAGAATCTCTGCGCGTCCCTTATCCTGGACCGCGCGGCTGTTAATCTGTCACGAAAGATCGAGGATAGATTTATCGCGCTGAACCGATCCTGTTCCGCCCGAACGAGGAAAGCCATGAAGCCTCCGCTTGCAAAAGACATTATGGTCACCAAGTTATTGACGGTTTCGCCAGGCATGCACGTGCTCGAAGCGATCCAGTTGCTGGTCAAGAACAGCTTCAGCGGGGCTCCGGTCGTCGATGAGCAGAGCAACTATCTGGGCATCTTCTCCGAAAAATGTTGCATGCGCTTGTTCGACGCGATCAGCCAAGCGGCCCGACAACAACAGGTTGCGTTGCCCACGTTGCCAGATGCGAGACAGCTGATGCCTCCCAGGGTCGTCACACTGAACCCGTCGGCGGATGTGGTCAAAGCGATCGGCGATCTGTTGAACCACCATATTTCTGGCGCTCCGGTTGTCGACTCGACCAATCGTTTTCTGGGCGTGTTTTCCGAGAAGACCAGCATGAGCGTTTTGATCCAAGCGGCCTATGAACAATTGCCTTCGACCGAGATCGCGGCATTTATGAACACGGACTTTGGCCGCACGATCCTGGAAGACATGAGTTTTCTCGATTGCGCCCGCTTGTTCCGGGAGACTCCTTACCGCCGGCTGCCCGTCCTGCGCGGCGGCAAGCTGGTGGGACAGGTCAGCCGCCGCGACCTGCTGCGGAACTCGATGCCGCTGGTCTCGTTGGTTCATGATGGGGCCGTCAGATTGAGTCGGGTGCCAAGCGAATCGGGGACGGACCAGGAAGTTTGCGGCGAGTCGGCCGACCGAGTCCGGGACTTCTTGGACAGCGATGCCAAAACGATCGGCGAAGAGATCGATCTGTTGGCAATTGTGCAGATCTTCTTGAACACACCCTACCGGCGCTTGCCGGTAATCCGGGAAGGCAAGCTGATCGGTCAGATCAGCCGTCGCGACGTCCTGCTGACGACGCATCGCATGATGGCAGTGCCTTCGCAACGCGAGTCGTCGCTGCTGTACCTGAGCGCCTTGAATACCTCGTTTCAGCAATAGAGCGGAAGGGAGAGTGGCGGTTCAGGGGGGATCGAACACGTGTTTGCCCGTGATCTCGCCAGCCTCCAAGTGAACAGCTTGTTCGCGATGGTTCACAAGTTCGACATCCCCCACGAATAACGTTTCTGCGGGGATCTGAAAATCGCCCGCAATCTTCAGACTGCGACAGTGCCTGAGCGAAGGAGACGACGGGATTCGATCCTCCAGTTCGCGTACGCTCCGATAGAATCGCTCGTCCAACCCGACCGTCGGTGGGGCGCCAGACCGCTCCGGCACCAGTTGGATCGAAGATCGTTCGTCCACCTCGTAGGCGTCAGAGCGGACGGCCAATAAATCGCTGGTGGTCTTGACAGGCGCGAAACGTTCGCGCGGCACGCAGACCGCGCAAGCGTTCGGCAGCAAAGAGATCGCAGCTCCCATCGCCGTCTCGAGCTGGAAGATCTCCGGCGAAGAGGGATCGCAGGGATCCAGCGTCTTGCGATTCACGATCAACGGCAACGGCAACGCGCCGTCGCAGCGTTCGAGGGCTTCGCCGAGCATTTGGAGATCGATCCAGAGATTGTTGGTGTTAAAGTAACGATGCCGGGAAATATCTTGAAATATCTCTCGCTCGGCGGGCAGGCATTGGGCCGATTCTCGCAAAACAAGCGCACCGTCGGGCCGTCGAGCAAGATGGCCGCCCTTGCGATCCGCATTTGTCCGATCGGCAACTTCCATCAAGAAGGAAATCCTGTTGCGGGCGAGATAACCCAGCAGACGCAGATCGAGGGTTGCCCCGAGATTATCTGCATTGGACACGAACATGAAACGGTAGTTGCGTTGCAGCAGTTGTGACAACGTTCCACTGGTCAGCAGGGCTGCGTACAGGTCGCCGTGTCCGGGGGGACACCAAGCCAAATCAGGATCCGTCTCGCTTTGCGCCGCCGCGTAGTTGTCCGCACGAATCTTCGGAACGCGGTGTTGCATGAACGTGATCAAGCGGTCTGGGGTGAGCGCTCCCCGCGACTCCAGCGCTCGCGCCGTCTCGCTCGCCGTGGCGAAACTGTTCATCAGTAGCAGCGGAATATCGAAATATCTAGCCTGCGCGACGATGAAATCCAAAAAGCTCATTTGGTCTCGAACACGAAGCAGCGATTTGGGACCGTCCAGTCCCATACTTGTGCCCAAGCCGCCGTTAAGCTTGAGTATCACCGTCTTGGAAACTATTTCTTTTCCAGCTGCTTCCAACTCGTCGGGCAGAGCCTTCAGGTGGGCGATGTTGTCTATCGGCCGAATCTCCGCCTCTTGGATGAAGCCGGCCGCGCCATCGATCAATTGCCGATAATGATTGCGGAAAATGCGGATCACAAGCTCGTTGGTTTGTTGTTGCGACAGACGCGACAGAATATCACGCCAACGTTCGTCGAAGGGCGGTGCGAACCGCGTCGTTGCCTTGTCCATCCCACGTTCCGTCGGCTGATTCGGTTCTCGCATCATATCTGACGCCTCCAGTTTTTACGAAACTGCCCACTCGCCATCCACTCTCCTTCCAAATCGGGTCGTAAACAAACGGCTGTGAAAGCTTAGGGGGCGGGGGGGTGAAAAAAAAATATTTTTGCCCCACCCCCCCCAGCCGCGGTGGGGTGGGAATGAGGGACAAAAAAAAAATTTTTATACCCCCCCCCCCGACCCCTGACGCGG
>Ga0366819_10104_pt1 | contig 50614 bp, 42 predicted proteins | sample TotcelFGM3001N15_FD_207091 | JGI IMG/M metagenome (GOLD analysis project Ga0366819, IMG submission 207091) | Enriched cells from coal bed in the Powder River Basin, Montana, United States - Total cells FGM rep3 HSBNCT.FGM.300.1.N15 ... | reverse complement strand
GAGCTGGGTGGCGGGCGCTTTTTCAAGAAAGTTTTCGATCGGCGCATGGATCCGGAGTTTACCGACCGCTTGTTCGACGTTGGGCAGCTGCGAAACTTACGCACTCTAAAGATACATTCACTTGGTGTTTGGCTAGTTTTCGTCCGTATACTCAACTCAAGACCGTTGATAAATGAGCTTGGCCAGGTTATAAGGGACTTGCTGATGCGTCGACCATCATTCAAGACCCAACTTTCCTCTCTCCCAATTGCCTCGCTTGCAGACTTGCGCTGGCTAGCGGATCAAAGTGGAATAACTGAGCTACGCTCTCTGGTTAATGAATTGTTAACGTAATGAGTGCCCGTCCGAGGAAGAAAGGGCATAAGTCCAATATTCCGCCCGCATTCTTCCGCATAATTGGGCTTACGCCCTTTTCACCTTTCGACTGTGGCCGGGCGTCCGCGGATCGTTGACACCACGCCCAGCCAGCATGGGCATCGCCGCTTTCACGTCACCCCGCTTGTCCGCGAGTTGTTAACCGTGGACTCGTAGTAATTGCCGTCGAATCCGCTTCACCTGCTCGTCGTGGCGGCAGACGCGTCTGCCGCGGACGGCCGCCGCCACGACTCCGTGAGTCGGTGGGGCAGTCTGCCTGATTGCCCGCACCCGTCGTCCAGGGACACAATTTGGTGTAAAATCATCTGAAGCCGATCAAGGCTGAAGCGAGTTTCGGGGCGAGAATCGACCGATGACGCAAGTCAGCATGGCGGAAGCCCAGTTGTGTCTGCCGGACTTGGTTCTGGCAGCGGTGCATGGCCAGGAAGTAACAACGGATGCTGGGGCTGCTGAACCAAAAGGAAGGGCTGGAAGAGGCGGCACGGCAGGGCAGACTATTCTGAAGGACGGAAAGCGGACGAAGGTCTGCTTCGTCTTTTTGCCTCACGGAAATCGGATGGACTGGCATGATCGAACCGTCGTCAATTTGAATGTGGAGGTGATTTTATGATCGCTTTGCAGGGTGTAATTCATGGGAAGACCATCGAATTGGAGCAGGAGGTGGGTCTTGCTGAAGGGCAGCGGGTCGCGGTGGATGTGCGTGTGGTGGACGATCCGCCTGCTTGGCTGGAGCGGCTCGTCGTGGACCCGGCCGTCAACCCTGGGAAGTTGGTGATCAAAGGAACTCGATTGCTGGCCGACGATCTGGTCCGGCTCGTGGAGGAGAAACGGAGCGACCCGGAACTGAGCCAGCTTCACCCGGAACTGATGTCGGCAGACTTGGAAGCTGTCCGACAGTACGCGCGCGTGCCTGCGGGACTGCGGCAATCGTTCGGCGGCTGGGCCGAGGACGCGGAGGAATTGGACAAGTACCTTGAATGGACGCGCCAACAGCGGAAGGTCCGGCGCCGGGAGGTCCAAGAGTGAGTTTTCTGCTGGACACGGATATCTGCTCGGCCCAGATGAAGGGCAATGTACGCGTGCATGGCCGGTTCATTCAGTATGGCGGCCGATTATCCATCTCCACGGTGACGCTGGGGGAGTTGACCGCGTGGGCCTTGCGCGCTAAGGCGTCGCCGAAGCGGATGCAATCATTGCTCGACTTACTCCAGGAGGTGCGGGTGCTGGCTCTGGACGAGGCGGCGGCACGCAGGTTCGGGGAAGTGCGGGCCTGGCAGCTAGATCACGGCCTCGGCAGCCCGGATCTGGACCTGCTCAACGCCGCGATCGCCCTGGTTCACAACCTGACGCTGGTGACGCACAATGTCCACGACTATGCCAACATTCCCGACCTCCAGGTCGTCGATTGGATCAACCCGTAGTTTTCGTCTCCCACTCTCCTTCCTTTCGCACTTTCCCATGACCGACGTGATGGTTTTGTGACAAGGATTGGGTGGACGAGATTAGGAAACCGTGTGGGGAGGGGACCCTGTTCGGCCTACCCGTCGTCCAGCGGCGGCGTGTGCCGCTGGGGCCGATCGATCCGGCGGCGGCGCGGGAGCTGTTCATCCGGCATGCCCTGATGGCGGGCGAACTCAAGACGCCGTTGCGGTTCCTGAAGCACAACCAGGCACTGATCGCCGAGTTGGACGCGCTGGCGACACGACTGCGGCGGTACGATTTGTTCGTCCAGGACCAGCGGCAGTTCGAGTTTTACAACGAGCGTTTGCCGCCGGACGTGTACGACGCGCCGCGCGTGGAGCGCTGGCTGCGAACGATCGAGCGGCAGGATCCGCAACGGCTGTTCATGACCCGGGCCGATCTCGTACCGGACGAAGCCGACACAGCGGCCGTCGCCGCGTTCCCGGACGCGTTGCAGGTCGGCTCCGCGAACTTGCCGCTGGAATACCGCTACGAACCGGGGAACGAAGAAGACGGAATCACGATCACGGTGCCGCACGCGGCGCTGAAACAACTGACTTCCGGCCGGCTCGGCTGGCTCGTGCCGGGGCTGCTGGAAGACAAGATCGTGGCCCTGATCCGATCGCTGCCCAAAGCGATCCGCCGCAACTTTGTCCCGGCCCCGGATGTCGCCAAACGCGTGCTGAACGAACTGCAGTTCGGCCAAGGCTCGTTCCTGGCGGCCGTGGCCGAAGCGCTGGTGCGCGTGGGCGGCGAATCGGTCGCCGCAACGGACTTTCAGACGGAGAAGCTTCCGCATCATCTGCATATCAACGTCCGTGTCGTGGACGACGGCGGCCAAGTCCTGGCCCGCGGCCGCGACGTCGACCAGTTGCAGCGGGAACTGGGCCAGGAAAGCCAGTCCGCGGTACCGGCCGAGTTCTACCATCCCGAGTGGCATCGCGAGGGAATCAGCACCTGGGATTTCGGCGAGTTGCCGGAGCAGGTCTCGATACACAGCGGCGGGGTCACGCTGGTCGCGTTTCCGATGCTGGTGGATTGCGGTTCGGAAGTCTGGTTGCGGCTGGCCGATTCGCCGCATGCAGCCGCCGTGCAGACGCGCGCCGGTCTGCGGCGACTGTGCTGCCTGGCCGACCGGCACGAGCTGCGAGCCCAAGTGGCGTGGCTGCCGCGGATGGAGCAGATCCGGCTGCTGGCGTCGTTCTTCTCCCGCGGCCGGGAATTGGAACGGCAACTGGCCGAACGGATCGCCGACCGCAGCTACTTGGACGACGATCCGCGGCCGCACAACGCGGACGAGTTCCAACGGTTGCTGGTCCGCGGCCGAGAGCGCATCGGTTTGGGCGTCCAGGAGGTGACGCGTTTGATGCTGCCGCTGTTGGAAGCCTGTCAACAGGCACGCTTGGCGCTGGAACAAGCTCGTTCGCCCAATTGGCAATTCGCACTCGACGACCTGCGGCAACAACTGGCGGATTTGACCTCCGGCGAAAGCGGCTCCCAGCCGGTTGACCTGCGTCGTGCGGACGGCTCAACGGGCCGTGCTTCGAACGACACCCCCGCGCCGCCGTCCTCCAGTTTCCTTGTCGCCACGCCATGGCGTTGGCTGCAGCAGTACCCGCGTTACTTCCGCGCCATGACGCTGCGGCTGGAAAAGATCGCCGGTTCCGGCTGGAAGCGGGACCGGCGGGCGTTCGCCGACTTGGAGCCGTTCCTGGACGCGTACCGCGAGCGGGCCGCCGATCACTGCCGCCGCGGGGTCTATGATCCCGAGTTGGAGACATTTCGCTGGATGTTGGAAGAGTTTCGCGTCTCGCTGTTTGCGCAGGAATTGGGAACCATCGTTCCCGTCTCGATCAAACGCCTTGAGAAACAGTGGGCTCAGGTGATGATCTGACGGCCGCCTGAGGGATCCGAACGACGCTTCCCTGTTTCCCCGGGCGTAAATGAGACAGAGGACAGGAAAATGGGGGACAGGAATATCTGACGACAGGAATTCTGTTTTTTTTCATATTTCTGTCCCACATATTCCTGCACTCTTGGAAGCACGTGTTGCGGTGCACGGCTACTTGCAGCAAGCGTCTCCTTCGTTGGCAGGACACGATCGACCTCGAGCGACGCCCACTCGCGGGCGGATGACGATTCCGAGCTAGGAGCCTGCCTTTAGCAGGTCGACTTCTGTCGAATCCGCATCGTAGAAGACGCGAAATTGGATTTTCATTCCGCCTTCCAGCTTCTTCAGCAAGGCGTCGATCTTCTTCATGTTCTGCACAAGTTCTGCCAAATTCTTGGCGTCCAACTGCATGACCGGCAAACGTTGTTCGACCTTCTTCCGTTCTCCCTCGGGCGCTCTGGATTTGGTGTACTTGTGCATCTCCTCGACCATCGCCGTCGTCTGCTGGCTTGCCGCTTCCATCTTCTTCAAGCCGTCTTGGAACATTCGCTTGACGAACTTGTCGGGCTTGGGAGCGTCCGCCGAGACCTTGATGTGAGGAACGGCGGAGATCAGGAAATCGCGTTTTAGCAGGGTGTCGAGTTTCAGGGACAACATTCCGCCTCCGTCCTCGATGCGCACCCACACCGTCGTCTTGTCCGCGGGCTGCGATTCCGCCGGATCGAGAGTGAACTTCGCGCCTTCAACGCCAGTGATCTGGAATCGCACCGCTTCGGGATCGGGGCACAGATCGATTTTCCAGTCATTCTTGCTGCCGGCGGCTTTATCGAAATCCACGGACAAGGCTTCCCCGCTGACAGGTTCTCGCAGGATGACGACTTTCGACTCACCTGCACAAGAGAGGCTGAAGACACAGTTGCGGAAATACGGCGAAATCGTTTCCATTGCCGGCGATTTCGCTTCCGGTTTCCACTGAAAGATCAGCTGCGACTTGTCGTCGATGGCCAGCGAAGCCAGAACCGTCTCGGTTCCCGAGGCCTCGCGAATCGAGATCTCCCATTCCCGTTCCGCCAACCCATCCCGGGCGTTTTTCATCACGAACCGCTGAGTGCCTCGAAAAGCCTTCTCGCCGCCGCGAAGCTTTACAAAACACAACTCGCCGGGGGGAACATAGACGGCGCCGAGCGACTTTGCGGAATCGGCCCCCACCTCCGGCAATGTGGCGATCCCCTTGAGATCGGCAAAGGGTTTCTTGGCCGGGGGCGGCGCAGGCGGCTTCGTCTCGGCCGGTTTGTCACCTTCCGTCTTCTCGGCCGGATCGGCTGCCGGCTTTTCCGCTGGCGGCTTGTCCGCTGGGGGCTTGTCCGCCGCCGGTTTTTCGGCTGCCGGCTTTTCGGCCGGCGATTCGGACTTCGCCTCAGCCGGCTCGGGCGCCGGCGCGTCGGCTTTGGCTGCGGTCGCCGAGTCTTGAGCCGCGGGAGCTTCGGACGGCTTGGTCTCCTTGGCCCCTGACGAAGCAGGCGACTCCGTCATTTCCGAGTTGCCGGCGGCGGGGGGAGAAACTTCCGTCGCCGCAGGAGCCTCGGCTTCGGTTCCTGGTTCGGAATTGTTCGCCGCGACCACTTCGACAACGACCTCCGGATCCACCACGGGGTCAGCCGGCTCGCTTTCCGGAGAAACCTGAGTTCCACCCGGCGCAGCGCCGCCGGCCCCGTCATGCGGGGCAGCGTCCGCCATCTGCTGAGCCGCCTCCGTCGCCGCGCCCGCATCGGCAACCTGCGAATCCCCGCCGCGGGACAAGAGCCAAACCATGACGACTCCGGCCACCAACAGCAAGCCACCTCCGATGGCGCTGCCGATCAGTACCTTGGGCGAGAGTTTGCGGCCGGATCCGACGGGCGCCGCCAGATCGTCTTCGGCGGGCTCGGCCCCTTCCGCCGTGCCGGCTCCGTCGGGCGTGTCGGTCTTCTCCGGCTTTTGGGCCTTCGCGGGTTTTTCGTCCGGCGCTGCGCCCGGTTTCTTGCGGCGTTTGCCGGTGGCGATCTTGAATTCTCGGGGTGCTGCGGCGGCGACGGCCGGAGCAGCTTCTCCCGGCAGCTTGATCTCGACGGCGGGACTGGATGGTGCCGCTGTGGACGGCTTGTCCGCCGGCTTGTTCTGCGAGGCGGGTTTGTCGAGCGGGACGGAAGTGTCGGTTGCCGCAGCGACGGACGCCGTGCTTGCCGGTTTCGCTTTGGTCTTTAACTTCGGCGGGCGGACTTCGGCTGCGGCCGATGCTGTCTCGGGAGACAGTCGCTGTTCTTCCGCGGGCATGGCCTTCTCGCGGTTCGGCTGCGCCGCCTGGGTTTCCGCCGTCGCCGGCTCGACCGCAACGGCCGAATCAGAAGAAGCGGACGCCGCATTGGTCGCCATGCCGCCGACAGGTTCCTCCAAGACAACGTAACATGTATTGTCCGAGGCATCCGGACGATGAACTTCGAACAGCTTACGATTCTCCGCCGCAGACGCCTGCTCCGCGGCCGCGACAAACTGGTCGACGGCCTCGGGATGCGCTGCCGCATGGCTCCGCGACAACGAGCGTAATTCTGCCTTCTGCCCCGATTCTCCGTGTTGCACGAAAAACGTCCTGGCGACATTGGCCCCTGCCGATTGATCCCCTGCCAATTGGTCGAGCAGCTTGTACGCCCCGATGGTCAGCGCATATCGCCCGTGCAGCAACTGCCGCGCTTGCCATTTGGTCAGCTGGCCGTCGGACAGCAGTTTGCGAGCGACCATCTTGGGATCGCTCTCGCCCGCCGCTTGCTGACGTGCAGCTTGGATTTGCTCCGCCGACAGCAGGGTACTCTTCTCGAGCACCTGGATGAAATCGTCAACAGTCATGATAGGCATAGTCCCTTTTTTTGTCCGGTCGAGCGGTCTTGCACGGCCTGGCGTCCGCAAGACAGACGAGCGCAATCTCCACGATTCCGATTTTCGCACCGCGCGCCGCTTGTGGCAAGCAGGTTGCGGGTTGCTTTCGTAGGATTTACGTCGCCGGTACGTTACGATATCGAGAGTGGGGTTCGTCCGCAACTCCGGCCGATTCTTTGCGCCTGGGCTTGGTAGCTATTCCGATTCTCTTAGTGATGTCGCCGCGTCCGCGCCGTCGTGGTTCACGCAGACCGCGCCGTCCGCGGGGATCAGCAGCACCAGCTTTTTGAACTGAAGCCGTTCGCCGGACTTCACGGTCTTGCGATAGAGGCTCACGCGATTGATCTCTCCAGGGAAAAGTTGAACCTCGGGCACATCGACCTTCGTGAAGCCCGCTGCTTGCAGGGCGGCCTCTTGACTTGCGGCTTTCGGGCGGATGGTGGGCGTGAGGGCGAGCAGCGTGCCCGGCCTGGTTACGATCACGTCTGTCTTTTCGATGCTGGTGCGATGAAAGGGCAGACCACGCACCGCGTCGGGCATTTCGTCGATCACGTACGGGCGATCGGTGAAGAGCTTCACGCCGCGTTTCATGACCGCGGGCGGCGGCGGTGCAGGCCATTGGATGCGTTCTTGGTCCTTCTGCGACTCGAACTCGCCCACGGCTTCCAGGTTGCCGAACATGATGCGGTCCGAGGAGCCTTTGTGGTCGCTTTGCGTGACGGTGAGCCAGATCACGCCCTGGTGCTCGTGCAAGGTGGGATACTGAAACGAATGCGGGGACTCGAAGCGGTATTTGCGCTCCCAGCCCACGCCGTCGCGGGAGATGTCCACGTTGAACACACTGCGGTTGCAATCGTGGACGCGGGTGTTCTCCTGCCAGCCGAGGTAATAGACGCCGCCGAACTTGTCGAAGGTGGGCTTGGAATTCAGGCCGTTCGGTACAACGGGCTTCGGCTCGCCGATGGTCCACGTTTTGCCCTCTTTGCTGGTGGTGAAGTGATAGTTGCCAGCGTCGTTGCGGCAGATCGCCATCCAGGTGCCGTCCGGCAGACGATTCACGGCCGACTCGCTGAGCTGCTGCGACTGCGGCTCGTTGTAATGGCCGATGACCTCGAAGGTCATGAAGTCATCTTGCAGCACGGCGAGGGCGTTCTGTTTGCCGGGAAAGTTGTTGAGCGCCACGTAGCGCCGACCGTCGAACTCCTTGAACGAATCGAAGAGGTAGAGGCCGTGGTTGACGGAGAGCTTCGTGAAGCCCTGAGCCGCGGCGTCGGCGTGGAAATGTCGAGGCTCCATGTCGAACACTCCGGCGGCCGTCTTGAGCTTTGCCTTGTGGATGCGGCCCTCGAAGGTCTGCGTGCGAAGGTCGAAGTCACGACACCACGTCACCGCCTGCTCCTTGGCCGGCTGGCTGCAGAAGTAGGTCCGCAGGGTGTGCTCGTCCTTGCGGATGATGCGCGGCACGAAGATCTGCGCATGGGGCAGGGTGACGTTGGCGAACGCCTGGCCTGCCTTGGCCAGCAGATGCGTCTTTTCCACTCGCAGCGTTTTCAGGTTCACCACCGTCAGCACGCAATACATCGCCGCGCCCGCGCCGTGACCCGGCGCCACATCGTTGTCGTGCTCCACGATGTAGGCGCGATCCCCCACACAGACGAACTCCGCGTCGTGTGCGCCCTTTACCTGCGGCGCGGTGACCTTGACGAGGCGCTGCATCACCACATCACCCGCCAGCGCGGGATCCCAGCCGGCGGGCAGAAGGCTGGGCACGAGAACGGAGGTCTTGTCTTGCTTTGCCAGGGCGTCCGTCTCACTGAGCTTGAAGCGTGTGCTGACGACGCTGTTCTTTTCAGGTCCGGCGGCATACTTGATATAAGTCGTGGCAATGATGGTGCCATCGCCAAGCAGTTCGAGGTCGGAGTAGCCGCAGTCCGTGTTGCCGCTGCCGGGCGTATCGGCGGCGGTGCGGTTGGCGTTGTGCAGGAGCTTGATGCGGTATTGGCCCTCGCGCCGGTTCTCAATGTCCTCAAGAGTGCCGACCCACGCCACGTAGTGACCGTAAGTGCTGCTCGCCGTGGACATATCGCGAAAGGCCACGACGAGGCGGCCGTCGAGCGCGCGCTTGATGACATGACGGTCGCCGGTGAGGGCGGCCGGAAGTTCCTTTGGCTCGCCCCAACTGCGTGCGTCGTCCTCGCTCACGGAATACAGCGACTGGTGCTTTCGCGTGTTCTCGCGCATGAGCATCAGGAGCCGCCGTCCGTCGGCTGAACGGGTCACACTGGGCTGCGCCCATTGTCCGGGCACGACCAGAATCACGCGCTCCTTGCCCCAGGCAAGGCCGCCATCGAGCGACTCGCTCTGCCACACCACGGGGTGCGGGTCTTTGGCGTTGTTCGGATCGCGGCGGTCGGACCACATGATGAGCCGCTTGCCGCCATCGAAGGGCAGGATGCTCTTGGGCGCGACCTCGCCCACGAGACCGGTTTCTGTCATGGGCGACCAGCTCTTGCCGCCGTCTTCGGAAAAGGCTCGCCGGATGCTGCCGGGAAAATCGCAGCCGCCAAAGACGAAGAGGCGTTCGACGCCGCGCGGATCCGTGAGACGATGGAGGACCGGAGTGGTCCTTTTCACCTCGTGCCAATTGGAAGGCACGCTCAACGGTGCGCTCCAGGTGAGGCCGCCGTCATCGCTGCGGGCGAGCGGGCCGAGGTGCCCCGCATGATTCATGCACCAGGCGGCGAACATGGTTTTGCCATCGGCCATCAGCACGGTGTCGCAGTGCCCTTGGTAGTCCGTATCCAGGCCCCGGGCGACGATGACATGCCGTCTGGTGTCTCCGGAGATGTCCACAGTCGGGATGGAGATCGAGCGCAAGGTGTCCAGTGTCGGCCCGGAGAACGTGGGGATGCCACTCGGCCTGCGCGCAGATTCTTGCGCTGAAAGCGGTGCAGGAGGCGCCAGCAGCAGGGCGGCCAGGAGTGTGAAGGTGTGTTTCATGGATTGGTTTCCTGATTGGTTCAGAGGATGGGTTTCATGGTTGGAATTCGTTGCATTGGTGGTTGATTCAGTTTGGCGGGCTGTTTTGCGGCTGAGTCTCCTTCACCAACCCGGCCGTCGGCACGATGGCCAGGTCGACTTGGCCGCGAACCGTGGTGGTGAAAACCACACACCGCTCGTTGCCGACGAAACGCGGGTGCGGATCGATGTGATAGTTGCGGCCGGCATAGTCGTGACGTTCCGGATTCTCGACCAGCGTGATCACCTTGCCCGTGTCGCGGTCCAGGAAATGCACGGTCGACGCACAGCCGCGGCAAAAGCGGTGGTTCGAGTCGCCGACGATCAAACGTCCGTCGCGGGTGCTGTGCGAGTGCCAACAATGACGCGGAAAGGGAATTTTCTCGACTTCGCCGTCCGCGGCTCGGACCCGCCATGTCTCGTTGGGCGTTCCGCAGATCCCCAGCAGCAGCCAGGCCACGGTGATCGTCGATGTCGCTTGATGAAGGCTCCGTGGCGACGACAATTCTTGCCGGTTCATAGGTTGCTTTCTGATTGGATGCCGTATAGGTCGTGATTTGTTTCTGGCCCGAAAGGCGGATCAAAATCCGGCCTAGTAGATGACCTCACGCAAATCCACGGTGGTTTGATCGCCGTGTTCTTCCAGATGCACCGCCAGCAGGGCGTAGACCAGCGTGTCGGTCGAGGTGATGCTCTCGTAGTGGCGACACGACGAACTGGCTTTCGGCAGCGGACTGTCCGTGTCGAAGAACCGTTGCACCGCGTCGTCCGCCAGACGGCGTGCGCCGCGCAGGTACTTAACGTCGCCGGTCAGCCGGTAGGCCATCAGTTGCAGGAATACGGCCGCTCCATATTCACCGGCCCAAATTTCCGTGGTGCGCAGATCCGGCTGCTTCGCCAGGTAGACGTCCGCCGCTTCCAGCGTCAGTCGCCGATAGGCGTCCTTCGTCGGCCCGTCGGGCAGCTGGGCGCCCCTCTTGAAGCCCAGCATGCCGAAAGTGGACGTCATGTCCACACCGTAGGCCCTGCCCCAGGTCAACGAGTATCCGTCGGGACTGGTCGAGTAGGGTCGAGGTTGGCCCGTGGCCGGATCGGCGAAATAGACGAAGCCTCGATCGGGAACATCGTGCGACAACGCCAGGAATCCGGCATCGATCCGCGCGGCCAATCGGCGCAGGTTGTCTGCCAACTCGCCCGTCGGGACGCGGCTGGCGGCCGTGTGCGCGTGGACCGCCAGCGAGAGATTTTCCAGCGACACGTTCCGCCCGGTGCGCACGCTGTCCTGCTCCATCAAGTTCCGCTCGTTCAACTTTCCCAGATAACGGCTGCTCAGCACGTTCAGGGCCGTCAGGAACACCGTGGCTTGCGTATCCCGATAGGCTTTGGACCAGGCGTGGAGCATGTAGCTGCCTTCCTTGGGAAAATCGTAGCCTTTGCCTGGGCCATGCACGTCGTACCTGGCATGACGACTGAAGTCGCCGGTCGACTGGTCCTGGATCTGGTGGTTCCACAACGCGCGGGCAAACGCCTCGGTTTGTTTCGGATGGGAAGCATAGTGCTTGTCCCAGAACAGCATCTCGCGTTTCATCTCGTGATAGGGCAGCCGCTCGCCGCTGGCCCAGGCATCGCGTGCCAAATCCCAGCACACGTGCTCGCCCCAGGCCAACAGACCGGTCGCGGGCGACGCCGTGCGGGTCAGGAAGTCGGCCAGGGCCGCATCCGCCGCCTTGGCATACTTGCCGTCGCCCGTCACGCGGCTCAACACGTACAGCGTCTGGTACAGGTTCTGGTCCGTGTTGTAGTTCGCTCCGTGCAACGAGACCCGGTCGCCGGCGCGGATGCCGCCAGGCGCCTGCGGCATCGCCGCGAAGGGCTCGAGCGTCTTGCGGTCCAACAACGAGATCAGCATCCCGGTCTGCTCGTCGCCCCACCGGTCGGCGCCGTGGAGCAACATCCCGTCGGCAAAATCGCAGACGACCTCCAACAGGCCGCGCTGCGCCGGGCGGGAGTGCGTCGCAGCCTGTGCCTGCGGATGTGCCATTGCCGGTGTCCCTTCCGGAGATCCGTCGTTAGCCGGAACGCCGGCCACAGCGTTCGCGGCCAGCGGAGCAAGCAGCAGCGCGGTGAGGAAGGTAAGGCTGGGTCTCATGGTTGTTCTCAAGTTTGGAGTCCTGGAATCACTACCGGTCTTTGAGTTGGAGCGACGCAATCGGGATGATCGCCAGTTCGCATTGCCGAGGGATTGTGCGGCCGGTGGTGTAGAGCACGAGCAGGCGGCCCCCGTGCTCGATGGCGCAGGGATAGTGAAAGGCCGTCGGGGAATCCGAAGCCGTGCGGTCTTGCACCCGCAAGATCGTCCACGACCGTCGTTCCGGCGGGTGCGCAGTCGCCCAACCACGCCGCACATCAGAGCCGTCCAAAGCACGCCGGCTGCCTGTCGCCAAGTTCTCTTGATTGATATCTTCATTGCTCGCTTCTCGTAGTTGATGGGGGCTCGGCTTTCGCGGCTGGAGGCATTTTCGGTGGAGTTCACGTTCACTTCCTCGTCGGTCATTTCTCCGCCTGCTTCGCCATCGCGTCGTCCTCGTCGAGCTGGAAGCCCACGCTGACGACGGAGTGCAACTCCGGGCCAACGCGATACTTGATGTAAGTAGTGGCGACGAAGGTGCCGTCGGGCAGCACTTCCAGTCCCGGATAGGTGTGATCGCCGCCCGCGTGGCTGTGCAGCAGCTTGACGAGATAGCCGCTTTCCTTGCCCGTGACGAGGTCTTCATGGCGCCCGACCCAGGCGGTAAGGTGGTGCGTTTCTCGTCGCGGCAATACACGAACAGCCGCGCAACCTCTTTTGCGTCCACCAGCCGATGAATGGCGGGGCTGCCGCGCCCGATTTCCTTCCAATTGGCGGGCACGTCGAGCAACCCGGTCCAGGTCAGCCCGCCGTCGTCGCTGCGCTTGAGCAGTCCGCCGGGCGCGCCGTGTCTGCCAGTGCCGTCCTGACGGCCCTGCCAGACGCAGAACATCGTTTTTCCATCCGGCAGCAGCACCGTGTGCGGATGCCCCTGCCAGTCGGTTTCGGTGCCCTTCGCGATGATGACGTGGCGGTTGGTTTCGCCGGAGATGTCCACAACGGACGGGTGCGGCGGTTGGCCGTGAACCGCAGCGAGCGCCGCGCCGTGAGTCCCAACAAAGCCTGACAACCCTATCAGCGCGGCCGCGATCATTATGTGAAAAAACGGGCGATGGTGTGCGTACATGCGGTGCTCCCAGGGTGGTTGTTTAGGTAATTGGATTGCTGTTCGTGACACCTCGGTTATAGCGAAAACGCCGGCGGCACGTCGCGGTCTTTGGCCAATGCGGCAACTACGATCTGCGGGTCCAGCTCGCGAGGCGTAATGTTATCGCGCACGCTCAGCGCTGCCGCGACGCCAGCGGCTTGGCCCGTCGCCATGCAGGTCTGCTGGATGCGCAGCGAACCCTGGGCCATGTAGCCCGCCCGGTGGCATCGACGATCCTCCGTCCCTGCACGACTCTCAGGCCGGCGCGCGTATGCACAATCACGCCGGTCACCATGCCGTCCTCGACACATACGCCGCACAAATGGGCCAGCAGCAGCGTTTGGGCGCCGGACTCTTCCACCAGATCGTCCCACACGCGCTTCACTCCCTCGGAATCGAGCGATGTCCGAAACCAGGCGCATCCCGGATAGAAGTGCGAAGGTGTGCGGATGACGGGCGCCATGGCATGGCACGGCAAGCCAGCAGCCGCTCGGCCCACTGGTGCCAGACGCCCTGAAAGTCGACGCCGTTGGTGCTCAACACTACCGACACAAGCTGAGCCACGGGCGCGCCGCCCAGAAAACCGTATTTCTCGATCAGCAGCGTTTTCGCGCCATGCCGCGCTGCGGAAATCGCGGCGGCACACCCTGCCGGATCGTCGCCGCAGACGACCACGTCAAAGGCGCCCATCACGGGTACGTCGCGCAGCCGAGCGACCTGCCCGTTTCGAGGGCCTTCGGCCGCACTCGATGCCGGTGCCGATATGCCGGCCGTCGCGGCGCCGGCGGCGGTGCCGAGGAAGCTGCGACGAGTCAACGTCTCTTTTCGATTCATGTGAATCCGCTGCTGGCTCGTTTCTAAGAACTGAACAGTGACGGAATGCCAGTACACCGTTAATTTGCCAGCGACGTGTCAGGCCGATTTCTCGCCCCCCCATCTTCCCGCCAAGCTAACCGCTGGGCGCGCGAGTGTCAATCGTGGGCTGGGCCTCCGGAAGGCAGGGTGCGACGGGCGAATCTGAAAGAACACCCGCCTGGGCTGGCCGGCACGGGATCGTCTTTCGTCCCGCCCTGACGTACCGGTAAGACGTTGTCCGCGAGATGTGCAGCGTCTTGCAGATTGCGTCCAGCGTGACGCCCGCGTCGGCATGGAGCTTCCTGGCCAGCTGGACTCTCGGCTTCGTCTGGGACAGCCGAGGGCGACCGCCCTTTCGCCCTCTGGCCCGTGCGGCGGCCAGTCCGGCCTTGGTCCGCTCCTGGATCAGCTGGCGCTCGAACTGGGCGAGGGCGAAGAAGATGTGGAAGACCAGTTCGCCCGAGGCACTGGTCGTGTCGTTCATGCCGTCGCTGATCGAGCGAAATACGACGCCCTGTTCCCGCAGGTCGCTGATAACGGTGACCAGATGCCGCATCGACCGTCCGAGCCGGTCGAGCCGCCAGACGACGAGCGTGTCGCCAGCGTGCAGTGCCTTCAGGCAGCGGTCGAGGCCGGGGCGATCGTCCTTGGCCCCCGACAGCTTGTCGGTGAAGATCAGATCCTTGCTGACGCCGTGCTGGGTGAGGGCGTCGAGCTGCAGACTGAGGTTCTGGTCATCCGTGCTGACGCGGCGTATCCAATACGTCGCCCGCTGGGCGGAGACAGCGTCACGGTATTGCTCTGTGCTGCTGATCAAAGTGTTGGCCGATACCATCAGGACACGGCTGGCGGCTCCGGAGTTCGGGCGCCGCCAGCTGGCTGCCCGGGAATCGGTCGTTTGATGGGACTGTCGCGCGCCTCTTTGCGCCACTCGCGGAAGCACGCGTGGGCACCCCGTATTCCGCCGATCACCGCCAAGTCGCGGGGCATCCCGTTGCACTGTCGCAATATTTTGCGATAATGGAATCGGCTTCAGGGAGCATGCACCATGTGGCGAAGAATCATTTGGAACGAAGAGCCCGGCGGCAATGTTGAGCACGTCGACGAACATGGGCTGACCGTTGAGGATATCGAGTACGTACTGGCATACTACGAGAGCGAGGGCGTCAGCCACTCCTCGGGACAACCCTGCGTTTTCGGCTACACGCCAGAGGGCGTGTACATTATCGTTGTGTACGAACTCGTCGACGAGGACCGGATTTACCCGGTGACGGCGTTCAAAGTTCCGGAACCTTAGTCTCGCTGCGACAGACTCCGCGTTTTGCAGCAGAGGATCATATCATGACAGAGCAACAATTCGATCGGATCGTACGACCGGCAACTGCAGAAGAACGAAAACGGCACGCGGAAATCCGGAGGAAAGTCATGCAAGAGTTTCCGCCCGCCGAGAATGCCGGTCGCCAAGAATCTCCGCCGGGCATCCCCGCGCAGCTTCGCGCCGCGCGGGAAGCGAAGGGGCTTACCTGGTACGCCGTCGCCAAACTCGCCGGCATTCCTAACTCGTCCACCGTACGCGACATCGAATATGGCCGGGATGCACAGTTATCCAACGTGCAAGCGGTAGCAAGCGTGCTGGGGCTTCGGCTCGAACTGGCCGAGGAGTTCGCGTGAAGCGGAAAGCAAAGGGCGGACGCAAGATCGTCAGACGTCCATCTTCGGCGAGGGGAGACCAGCCGCAAGGCAAGCCATTTTTTTGTGGGGGGGCAGGATCGCCAGTGGCTTGCCACCATGTCCGGCCAGTGCGACTGCTTCACCTCCAGGCCAATAGCACCACGGCATGGGCGTCCCGCCGCCGGGCGATCTTGGGCGTCCTGAGCCTATTGGCGGTTGTTGCCCACGCTGGTGTCTCAGTACCGCGACCAATACGTTGCCATTCACGAGGGCCAAGTCGTCGCCAGCGGAACGAATCAAGTCGAATTAACCCTGCGCGCGTACCGGCGGTTCGGATACGTACCGATCCATGTGGGGCTCGTGTCGGACGAGCCGTGGCGGATGTTCCGGGTGCCCTCCCCGCGAGTCTTTGGCGAGGCCCGTAAAGCATGATTCGATACAGCTACAACCAGCAGCTCACGCCTCCGGCACCGTTTGCGCATGTCACCGTCCGGCCGCCCGAGCGCGGAATCGCCGTCTCCGACTTGCCGGCCCTCTTAGACATGGCGGCTGACATCACGATGATCCCTGCTCGGATCGCGGAAGAACTGCAACGGATCCCCCTTGGACGAGGTGCCCCTTGGCGGATTCGACGGTCGCGTCAGTTGGGTTTCCACGTTCCTGGTTCAGTTGGCGTTGAGGCAGTCCACGCCGAAAGTCATCCGGGGCGTCGCCAGCCGCGACGAGCCCTATGTTCTGCTGGGCCGCGACGTGCTGAACGACTACCTCGCGATATTGGATGGGCCGCTCTTGCGTTTGGAAATTGAATGAAATCCGGTCGAAGGAGGGCCGAAATCGACAGCCGATCGCGGGTAGCACCGAAGGCGACCGTCAAACGTTGCTCCGGCAAGAGGCCGGTCTCAAGGCCGTTGACCGTGTACCGTAATCAGTCGTTTGGTGGGAATCTCGCAAACCGGTCACGTTCACGTCCCTGGACATGAAAGACGGAGTCGTCGGGGAGGGAGGCGCCGCTTTCTGCTTGACGCTGCGGACGATATAATTCAGGTACGAGCAGCGGGTAACTCGGCGGTTCCTTCCCGGCGGACGGGACAGGTGCGTGTGAATGCTCCGTTGGTCGATTGTCGCGAAGAAGGAGAAGATCATGATTCAGGCAGAAGTGCTTCCGGCACCCGAACTCGAACCGTGCGGTGACGGGATGAGCAAGTGGGAACAAGAACGCTCCGCCTATTGGCGGTTGTTGCCCACGTTGGTGTCTCAGTACCGCGACCAATACGTTGCCATTCACGAAGGCCAAGTCGTCGCCAGCGGAACGAATCAAGTCGAATTAGCCCTGCGCGTGTACCGGCGGTTCGGGTACGTACCGATCTATGTGGGTCTCGTGTCGGACGAGCCGTGGCGAATGTTCCGGGTGCCCTCCCCGCGAGTCCTTGGCGAGGCCCGTAAAGCATGATTCGATACAGCTACAACCAGCAGCTCACGCCTCCGGCACCGTTTGTGCATGTCACCGTCCGGCCGCCCGAGCGCGGAATCGCCGTCTCCGACTTGCCGGCCCTCTTGGACACGGCGGCTGACATCACGGTGATCCCTGCTCGGATCGCGGAAGAACTGCAACTGATCCCCTTGGACGAGGTGCCCATTGGCGGATTCGACGGTCGCGTCAGTTGGGTTTCCACGTTCCTGGTTCAGTTGGCGTTGCGGCAGTCCACGTCGAAATTCATCCGGGTCGTCGCCAGCCGCGACGAGCCCTATGTTCTGCTGGGCCGCGACGTGCTGAACGACTACCGCGCAATATTGGATGGGCCGCTCTTGCGTTTGGAAATTGAATGAAATCCGGTGAGGAGGGTCGAAATCGGCAGCCGAACGCGTCGTCATTTTGATTCTGGGCCAGGGACGGCCACACGCGACCTCGCCGACATTCTGTGCGTTCCAGTTCGAGTTTCCCCGGGTGGATGTGACCTGTGCGCGCAACCGAGGTGGGGTCTGGGCGCACGCGGGGGGGCGACCGACGCAGTTTCGCCGACTCAAGAAATGCCCGGCGGGCGTGTTCCAAAACCGGTGGATATTTGGAACAATTTGGGAAACCGACTATCTGGAATTCCTGCCTCATCAGCGTTCATTAGCGTAGATCAGCGGTCAATAGGAGAAGAGATTGGGAACCGCTAATACACGCTGATTGACGCTAATGAGAGGATTTGCTGTCACCCCGGGGTGCTTGTGGCTTCCGGCTGCATTCACCTCCGCGACAACGCCTGATAAGTGAGGGAGACCAGAAATCGTTCCTTTCTCACGCCGCCACCGCCGTGGTAGCCAACGGCACCCAACTACAATGGATGCAGTCCCAAAAAGCCGTCTCACCATTCACAGTGTCGGAAAGCCGTCGCGCAGGCCGGTTTCTGGGACAGCTGCCGTTCTCCTCCAAACCCCGTAAGTTAGCCCTGCCGACGGGCCGGTGCAATACCTTGCGGTCCAGAAAGGCGTTTTTTCTCTCGGGCCGTCAGAGCCCCTGCCAGCGTCATTCCGCGTTCACCGCCATCGCCCCCTCGCGCGCACAGATCTGACAGACCTCGGGCACTTCCACGGCAGCCCGAACGCGATCCGGTGGTGCAGCTCGCCGCAGTTCGGCCGACCGCCGTTGCGCACTCAGGTGAAACTCACCCAAGTAGGAATCTGGAGGTGCCAAAAGTGCATAGGTCGCGTCACCTGCGCCACAAACTGGCACTGGCCCAGCCTTCTTGGTTAAGTGGGCCGGAAGTTCCACGAGCTACGGGGAGGTTCCGGAATCCTTAGCGGCGAACGTGAGCCTCCCACGGGCAAGCCGGGGGCATCGACTGTAGCGGCGAGCGTGACGCATCCCACGGGCAAGCGGTGGGCATCCGACGGGCGGCGCCGGTCTGTGAAAAGGGCCGAAGCCGCGGACCGCTGGTGGCCCGAGATTCTGGAGACCTGCGGTCAGGCCAGGTGGCTCGGTCGGGAGACCGGCCACAGCGGCGGACATCGCGGTGAGCGGCGCGAGCAGCAGGGCTGTAGCGGCGAACGTGAACCTCCCACGGGCAAGCCGTGGCCATCCAACTGTAGCGGCGAGCGTGACGCCTCCCACCGGCAAGCCGTGTGCATCATCAAAATCGCACGGCTCATAGGTGAACACCATTCCCGTCGGGAACCGGCGGCGGGCATGACCATTGAGCAGTTCTTCCCGCAGCGGACGATGATTGGTGAACGGCACGCGCCGGGCCACCGTCTGGGCGTAGATGCGGCCTTCGTCCAACAGCAACCGATGATCGTCTCCAGCAGCATCCCTGGCACGACGGAGCCGAGCAACTGGTTTTGCATCATCGCCAGCAGGCGATCCAGTTCGGATTCTTGGCCATTCCTCATGGGCGAGGCGACGGTCATTGCGACTCACCTTGTTATGGGTCCTGTCGTGGCGGAATGACCGGCAAAGCCTGCCCGTCCGCAATCGCGCCGACCTCGCGCAAGGTGGCGAGGTAGGATTGGAAATGAGCGAGTGGAACGTCGGGCGGAATGTGGTGGTCGCAGAAAGGAACGTAGCCGCCCTCGCGGATCAAGGGGGCAAGGCGGGTGACTTCAGCAGCGATGGCGTCCGGCCCGCGGGCCAGAATGCGTTTGTCCACGCCACCCATAAAACGCAGGCCACGGCCGAACTGTTTCCGCAATGCGACAACATCGTTGCCACAGGTTCCGACTTCGACGGGATAGAGGATGTTGATGCCCCCCTCGATCCAGACGGGCGCGAGATCACCGATGCGGCCGTCGCAATCCAGCGCGAACCACTTCACGCCGTGGTCGCGGGCAAAACCGGTGATCCGTTGGTAGTGCGGTAGAAGGAACTCGCGCGCCGCATCCGGGCTGATCATCGGGCCGGAGTTGAAACAGATGTCTTCCCAGAAATAAAGGACATCGGGCACCACGCCGCAATCGAAAAGCCGGCCCAGCGTGCCGATGGCACAGTCAGCAATGACGGCAACCATTTCGCGCAGTAGATCCGGATCGTCAAACGGAAGCATGACAGCCGCCTCGAACCCCATCCAGTTGCGGATCCAGCCGAACAGGCTGGTCGGACCGATGGCGACTGGCGCCGGCTTGCCGGCATCAAGCCACGCCTGCCATTTCGCCTGCAAACCGGGACCGAGGCGGGCGGCTTGCGCCGGGTCGAGCCGCCCACGGTAGTGTTCCTTCCAGCTTGCGCGGTCGGTGAGCAGCCAGCGTTCCGGATGCGGGATCGAACTCATGCATTTCGAGCGCACGACCATCACACCGTCGGCCTGTTGGACCAACTCCTCCTCGCCTCGATCCTCGATCTGTTGGACCGCGAAGGCGGGGCAAAGGTCGAAGGAAACAGGAAGATAAGTCCGGTAGGAATCGAGCCCGAAAAAGCGGTCGGTCGTGTTGTCGTCGCTGCCGTTCCAACGCAGGCCAGCGGGCGCGCCTTCCGCCATCCAGCGCTCGAGCGTTTCCCGCCAGTAACCCCACTCGGTGACAACGGGCCGGTCCACCAGTTGATAGTCCATCGTTGCCAGATAGCGTTCACGGTCGGTCATGGCGACTTGTTCCGTGGTTGAATTCATTGTCTTGACACTTTGATTCTTGCAAAGCTCCTTTCAGGTTCTCTGAAAAGTCTTCACGGCGCTACGGATCCTGTCGCGGGGGAATCACCGGCAATGCCTGCCGGTCCACCATCGCACCAACCTCGCGCAGCCGGTCTCTGAGGCGGGACACCGACACGTCGGCCGCCGCAAGCTTGCGAAACACCAGTCGGTCATAGTCTTGGAAGAATGCAGTTGCAGGCGGCGCATCTTGGTCATCATCTATTCTCCTGTGGCAAATCGAATCGAGTACAGATCCGCATCCTTCATGACAATGCGCAGCCGCACCGGCTGACCGGCGAGACGGCTGACGTCCGGGCCAGCCTTCCATGCGACCACGCGAGCGATCTCGTCGCCGATGATCTCCGGGCAGTCGTCGAGCGTGTAGCCGGAGATCGGCATGCCTGCGGCGTCCTGAATCTCGACCCGGACAAAGCCCGGCGCGCCGGTGCGATAGTTGATCTCCAATGTCCCGCCCGTGAAGGTCAACGGCTTCGTCACCATTTCGCCGCCGGTCCAGGGAGCGCTGACCGAGGCGAACCCGTCGGTGCGCAGCAGCAGCCGCTCGACGTGCCAAGAGTCCTGCATGTAGTGGCGGGTCACGAACATCTGCATCCGGCCCGGACCGGCAGGCAGGATGCCGGTCAGCGGGTAGTTGGTCCGCGAGACCCAGTTGGCGTCGTCTGGACCGGGCCGGACGAAGGCCTCCATGAACGTGCGGTCGTAGACGGTCGAGCCGGCCCGGCTGGTGAGCAGCACGCCATCGGAGCAGTCCTCGAAATAGACGTGCTTGCCGATCGGCTGGAGGCCGATGGCTGCGGCCCGCTTTTCGTCGAGCACCTGCCGCCCTTCCAGGAATCGTGCCGCGGGGGCCACATACAGGTGTGGGGCGCGGAAATAGGGCTGCGTGTTGTTGACGTAGAACTGCTCGCGCGGCGTGTCGCCGTAAATCATCGGCACCGACGGCGTCCAGGTCATCAGATCTTTCGAAGTCGCCTGGGCCATGGTGCGATGCCCGCGTCCCCACTCGTCGTCGTACCAGCGGTAGTAGAGCACGTATTGCTGTTCCGCCTCGCTCCAGAACATCGTGTTGCCGCCATCGAAGCAGTTGCGGAGGTTGCTGATCATCTCCGGCTGCGGATCGAGTTTGCGAAAGCTGAATCCGTCGGCGGACGCCCAGAAGACCAAGCGTTTCGGCCCGGCCGGGTCCCGCATCGCAGTGTGAGCCTCGCCGCTGACCGGCACGCTCTGCACCATTTTGACCCGCTCGTTGGCCGGCACGCCGGGCCGCGTGTCGACCCACGGCGCGCAGGGGAAGGCGAACCGCGGCTCGCCCGACTCCGTGGCGATGATGTTGTTGCCGGGCCAATCGGGGCGTTTTACGAGATCCAGCGCGGGCTTCGTCCACGTGGCGCCGCCGTCGCGGCTCTCGGCCACACACCCCACGCCGTCCTGGTCGGCCGGGTCCGTCAGCGACCAGCCCCGATAGTACATCAGCAGCCGACCGTCGAGTTCAATCACCGCCATGCCGAAGTTCGCCGGCCCCTCCCAGGGCTTGTCGATCCGGATCGCCACCCCGTTCGAAACCGGCTCGTGCAGTTTCAGTTGCGTGTTGTCCAGCCGGTCGATGAGGAGCCGGTCCACGAACAACTCGCGCCGCGAGCCGAGGGAAAGCGGTGTCCTGGTCGCCGTGACTGTGAGGACGCGGATGCCTTTGCAGGGTTTTCCCTCGGGCCCCGGGAGGTTGAACTCCGAGTAGGCGATCAGGGCTGTGTCGTCGCTCAGCGGCAGCAGCGCGGCGTAGGAACAGGTGTCGGTGTGAACGGCACCCGGCTCGACCACCGTGACGCGGTCGTCCCAGCGTCGGCCGGCCGGATCGGCGGTCGCGCGGACGTACAGGCCGGGGCGGCCGTACACGGCGAGCGTGACGCCGTTGTTCAGCGTCAGCATCTGCGGCCAGACGCCCAGGTCGTCGAACACCGCCGGCTTGGTCCAGGTGCGGCCGCTGTCGGTGGAACGCGTCCGGTACAGTGGCCCCACGCCTTCGCCGTCGGTGGTGCGCAGCAGGCACAGGGCGGAGCCGTCGGACATGAACAAGAGATACGGCTCGGTGAACCCTTCCCGTGCGGCAGCCTTGGCGTCCCCTTGGGGATCCGGGGCATACGGGATTTCGCTCCACAGGTCCCAGGTCCGCCCGGCGTCGATCGAACGCAGGATCGTGACCGGGCATTTTTCCTGGAACCGCCCGTCGGCGATGCGGCGAAGCGTGTAGTTCACGGCCAAGAGCGAATCGTCCGGTGCGACCACGAACTGCGGAAACAGCCAGGGCAGCGGCATCACGCCCTCGGAGACGCAGACCGTGCGGACCTCGCCCGGCAGGCGGACGGTGACCTGCTCCTCGACCCAATCCGAGGCGCCCGCGGTCAACCGGCGGACGATCCACCCGGCGGCGCAGGCTTCCGGCAAGTCCTCGACCCGATACACGGCCCGGCGCTGGCCATAACTGGTGTACTGGGCGACCGGGGCCGCCGGCAGCGTCAATCCCGCCACCGGCAACGAACGGAACAGCTTCGCCTGAAGCCGGTCGCCGTTGGGCAACCGCACGGCGCCATCGGTGCTGTCGGCGGCGGCGTCCGTCGCCGGCTCGCGCGGCAGCAGCGTCCACGTCCGCCCCTCGTCCGCCGACACGGCGCGCGCCGGCGGCAGCCCGTAAGCCGTGGCCGAATCGGCCTCGACATGGAAACTGACCTGGATGCGCCCGTCCGACAGCCGGCTCAGCCCGGGAAACTGATACGGCCCCCAGCCGCGCACCTCCGGCGGCGCCAGGGTGACGGTTACAGGTTCACCGAGCAGCAGGCTGGTTGTTTGCGACGGTGCGGCTCCTAGTCCTGAGGTCTGGTCATCGGCGCTCGGTTCGTCCGCCATGACCGGCGTCGTCATTGCATACGCCAACAGCCACGTCAGCGTCCACACGCGCTGGGAAGTTCGGGCCTTGAGGTTGTGAGCCATATTTTGAGGAATCATGGTCTCAGGTCTCCTTTGCAGTGAGTGGTTCAGGGTCGCCGGTGTCTCGTTCCAACACGCCTTCCTTGGTCTCCGACATGACGAACATCTCGATCTGGCCGGACAGATCCCAGTCGTCGAGCTTGCCGTCGATAACGACCTTGCCGGGCAGCGGCACGGCATACGCTTTCTTGTGCCGCCCCAGGCCCGTCTCGGCATGCAACGCACCACGGCGATGATCGTCGCGATCATCGCTCCCAACGTGTACTTCGAGATTCTTGTCATTGCCTGTCTCCTCGTCATTGCTCGCTTCCTTTCTGGTGATCGTGTTCCTGGCGAGGAACGCCGCCGCGCTCGGCCAAAGTCTGCACTTCGGCGGCGGTCAGACAGCGGGCGTAGATCCGGAATTCGTCCATCGCGCCGCCGACGAAGGCGCCGCCGGTGTTCGCGCGGCCGAGCGTGACCGCGCCCGAATGACCGCCGCCCTCGGGGCCGGTGTTGGTTGAAACGGGCGTGCCGTCCACGTAGAGCTGCTGTTGCCGCTTGGTCTTGATCCAGGTGAATGCCGCGTGATGCCACTGGCCGTCGTCCAAATTCGCGCCGGCGGGCTGGTGGCTGTGCCAGCCGCCATGGTTCGTAACCAGCGCCCCGTCCTTCAGGAAGAACTCCGCTCCCGATTGGCAGACTCCGAGCGTGCCGGCGCCCTTCGGCGCCTTGAACCAAAAGGTGACGGAGTAGTCGCAGAGACTCAGGCCGCCGCGCGACGTCACGCTTTCGCGGCCGTTGGGAAACGTCAACGCCTCCCCATAATTCGACGGCCCCGGCACGAGCGCCGGCATCGTGTGCATGTAGGCCTGCACTTTCAGCAGCGAAATCGGCCCCGCGTCGTTGCGGATCGTCTCGGTCGCGAGGTCGGCGTGGTCGAAGGTGTAGTAGACCTTCAGGTCGGCGTCGACCAGCACGTTGTCGTCGTCCAGGATCGTGACCGTCGCCGCCCCTTCCGTGCCGTCGCCGACGTAGTGAGGGCTTGGCGTGAGCGTGACGATGACCGTCTCATTGGCCTCGATCCGGTCGTCATCAACCGGCCGGATCGCCAGATCCGCGGCGATCTGGCCCGCGGGGATGACGACGGATCGGTCCTCCAGCGTGTAATCGTCATCGGATGCGGTGCTGCTCAGGCGGTAACCGATGGCAATGTCCCGGTCCTGGGGCGCGTCGAGCGAAAACCGGACAACACCCGCCTCTTCTCGTTCTTCGTAGGCGATCGGTTGCACGGCATCCACGGAAACTCGCGGCCGCGCCGGGGCCGCCGCCGTGTGCAGGCAGGCCTTCGGCACTCGCATCCATTCATAGGTGGCGCTGCACCAGACGAGACTGAACTGCGCGCCGTCGCCACCGGGGAACGCATACTCGACCTTCAGGTTGTAGGTCTCGCCCGCCTGCAGATCCAACGGCGGCGTCTGCCAGGGATTCGTCGCCGGCGCGCCCTGCCACTTGTCCAGGACGAGCTGATCGTTCAGCCAGACGCGGACGAAGCCGTTGCCTTCCGTCCAGGCCTGCTGGACGGGCGTGTGGCCCTTGCCGGGCCTCGAGTTGTAGACGCGGAGCCAGAACGGCTCGGAGAACGGCGCCGTCACCGAGCCCGTCCAGCGCGCGCTGAACGGCTTGCCAGCCGGAATCTCCTTGCAGGGCCCATCCTTCGCCCAGGCCCCCACGATCTCGCCGCCGACCGTGCCATCGGAAAACCAGAGCCTCGGATCGACGCGGGAGACGACCGGATCGCCCGAGAGATCGGCGCTGGCGAAAACCTCGGCTTTCAAGCCGTCGCCGTCGAAGCGGGCCGCCTTGGCCGCCGTCTTCAGTTCGAGCGTGCCGTCTTGCCGTGCGAGGTCACGGAAGCCGCGCAGCCGGAAGGCCATCGCGCGGTCGCCGCTGGGCGCGAACCAAACGGCCTCGCCCTGGCCGAGATCCGCGATCGAGCCCGCCGACATCCAGTCGTCGCCAGCCAACCCGACGCGATGCACCTGGATCTCGGGCATCGGCCCGTAGACGGGCCGGTCGAGGAGCGTGCCGAGCAGCAGACCGTCGGGCGTCCAGACGGAGGTATAGTACGCCCGGTCGCAGACGATCAGATTGCCGTCCACCGTGCCGAGGATCGCCACCGGTTGCCCGAACTGCGCGTCGCGCGGCTGCCCGGCGGAGGCGTGTTTGCCGACGGCGTATGCGACGCGGCCCTCCGCCACGGCCAGCAGCCGGCTGTGGGCCACCTGGGCTGTCGGCCAGGCGTCGGGATGCAGGTCGGCCAATCCGCCCCCTCCGCCACTCATCAGCAAATCGACGCGGCCATTGGGATGTTTGTAAGCCGAGGCCGAGAGCCGCCGCCCGATGCCAAGCGGATCTTCGGGCATCGTCTCGGCGGAGAGAACAACCTTCGTCATGTCCCACACCGGCATGTCCTGCTCCGGCGCAGCGTTGTGCAGCGTGGCATAGGCTGCGTTCTGGAAGTCGAATCCGATCCACTCCTTGCCGTCGTAGGTGTGGTTCCAGGCCCAGTAGCGGCCGAAGACGAGTTTGAAGTCGCCGTCGAGGAACGCACCGTCGGGCTTCGGCCCGGATTCGGCAAACCGGAACTCCTCGGGATCGAGCTGTCCGTTGCCGTTGGTGTCGGACCAGGTGTAACCGCTGGCCTGTTTCGAAAGCGGGTCGATGCCGTGATGCGCCGCGGCTTGGGCGATCGGCGCGGGCACGGTTTCCTTGGTCCAGCCGCCCCACGGCTTGAAGGCGTACAATGCGACGGGCACGAGCCGGCCCGTCTGCAAATCCGGCCGCACAATAAACGCGCCCGGGCCGCTCGTGCCGCACAGCACGAGATACACCTGTCCCCGCCGCACGACGGGTTTGTAGTGCGGAAAGGCGGTAAAGCCCGGGAACAGCGGCGCGTCGAGCTGGAACAGATGCGTGAGCCGGTTCTTGCCGGTCTGCGGATCGAAGTCGTAGCGGCCGATCAGGTCGTAGCAGGAGCTGTAGTAGACCTCGCGCGGATTGCCGGGCACCGCCGCGGCGCAGGAGAAGAACGGCGCGCCGCCGAACCGCTCGTCGAGGATCTTATCATCTTCGGCCACGTGCGCGATCCGGCGCAGCCCGCCGCCCACTTCGCCCCCTTCAACGACATAGAACCGGCCGTTGTCCGCGGCGAGGTCGGCGATCTCCGCGAACCGGTCGGGGAAGTAAGGCCCCGGCACTCGGCCCCCCTCGACGCCGTAGGTTCCCACCAGTCTGCCATCGGCGGCGAACCGGAGGATGCGGTTGTCGGGCGCGCCGTTGGCCACCAGGAACGTCTGATTGGTCTCGTCCCAGGCCAGCGCGACGGGCGCCACAAACCGCTGGGCCTCGACCACGACGGCCTGGGTGGCGTCAACATTCACCTGCACGACGCCCTGCTCGCCCAGCACGAGCAGCGAGCCGTCGGCCCGCATGGCCACGCGGCGGGGCGTGGCGACCTTCGCCTCGCGGACGACCTTGCCTGACGCAAGGTCGAGCCAGCGGACGGCGTCGTGGGCGCGGTAGGCGATCACGAAGCGGTCGCCGGAGGCGCCGAGATCGAGTTCCCGGCCGCCATCGCCGTCGGGCCGCTTGTCGCCCGGCCACAGCACATCGAAGCCCGCCATGCCGGCGCCCGTCTTCGCATCGAGCACGGCGACCTTCGCATCCTGGGAAAGCGAGACCACCCCGGTGTCGGTCATCCGCAGCACGCGGTGTCCGATCGAACTCCAGCCGTAGTGCGGCGCGAGCCAGCGGGTGGTGGCGAAATCGGGTTCGAACATGTGGACGTTCGGCGGGCCCTCGGCGATCGGCGACCCCACGCAAATGCCCGCCGGGCCGACGGCGATGGTGTTCACTCCGACATGGTTGCCAATCCAGCGGGCCCACGGCCCGGCCTTGGGGTTGGCGCCGATTGCGTCGAGGAACGTGGCCTCGATGCCCGGCCCCGTGACCAGCTTCCAGCGATACGTCCCGGCCGCAACAGGCCGGCCATCGCGGTCGCGCCCGTCCCAGTGGACCGTATGCTTCCCTGCTGCCAATCGCTGGCCGACCAGCAGGGACCGCAACTGCGCCTGGCCATCGGCCGAGAAGACGCCCAGCGACGTGCGCCCCGATTCGGCCAGCGTAAAGCTGATCGGCAGCCCCGCCGTCTCGGCGTTCCGGCTCGCTAGCCGACGGTCCGCGCATTCGGCCATGCCGGTCGGCAGCGTCATCAGTAGGGCGGTAAGGAGTGTGAGGGTGGGTTTCATGGTATTTGTCGTTCTCTTCATGGTTTCAGGTCATTCAGGTTCTTAAGCACCGTTCCAGCAATAACTGTCTAATCTCCCCTCGCCCCTCGTGAAAGAGGGCAGGGTGAGGGGGGAGAAAGTGTGTCAGTTGTTTTTCGAATGGTGCTTACGATGTCGTTGTAGCGGGCGGTGGTTCCATGCTCATTTCGTCACTCTTCCCTCCGTGCTGCAATCCACGGCCTCGCCCGCTATTCCCGGATATGTGCCGATCAGGGGCGGTCCCTTGCGTGAGCAACACGTACTTGACCTGATGCGGGTCCAGACCGGCAGCCCCGATCTTCGCCCAGTTCTGCTCGAACGATGCGCCGGCGTTCGGGTCGATCAGCAGCAGTCCCCGGGGCGCATGCACGACGCGTTGCGAACCCATGTCGCTGTGCGTCAGTCCGCCGTTGGTCCGCCAGAGGGGACGCCCGTCGCCGTCCAACGCCAGGGCCACGCCCGCCGCGGTGGCCACGATCAGCCGCTGTCCGTTCCGGGCGAAACGAACCAGGCTGGCGGCGCCCACGTCCAACCTCGCACCGTAGCTGAATTCGCCAGAATTCAGGCCGCAGTGGTGCGCCGAAAGGCCGCGTATTCTTGCGAATTCGGCTACGATGCCTGCCTATCAAAACCAATGGCGCAGAATCTTCAAGAATCAACAAGATTCTGCCCACCTACACGGAACACGCGCTGTCCTTCGCATGGCTTGGCCTCCCCCAATCAAAATGGTGCTGACACTTCTGATCTTGTCTTATGTTCAATACACCAGTTCTCGAAAGGTCTTCACGCGGTGGAACGTGATCGGATTGCCGTCGTGCGCCGACTTGGCACGCTGGTCGCCGCTGCGGCTGAGGATCACCAGATCGTCGCCGTCGATGGCCATGCTGGCGTAGTGACGCGAGGCGTGCTCGGCGGGCCCGACGGCGACCAGCCCCGCGAAACACCAGTCGATCATGTTCTTGGAAAAATGCAATTGCAGCCGGCGGCGTTCGTTGTTCGGCAGGTTGTAGCGGTCGGCCGGCATCCGGTCGGGCCGGATCATGCTGTCGGTGGCCGGGGTCGAGAGCAGCCAGTAGAGCTTCGTCTGCTCGTCGCGCAGTACATGGAACTTCATCTGCCCGCCGGGAAGGGTGCGTAGAGCATGGTCTTGCCTGAAGGGGCTTTTTCGAGCATCGTTTCCATGGCGCCTGTGCCCGGCTTGTCGCCCTGTTCGACCACCTTGGCGATACAGGCGTAACCCGTGTCGCCGGTATGGGCACGGCTCCACAGGTGAAACGTCTTTCCGCGCGGGTCGTGCCAGATGTGGTTCGGGTCGGTGAACTGCACGACGTTGGCTTCCAGCCAGCCGATGGGGGCCATGTACCGACCCCGGGCGGCCTCGCTTCCGCGCGGATCCAGGGCGCGAAAAACGGAATGCCGAAAAAGTCCTGATTGCCGTCCGGGTAGGTATCGCGAAACACGAGTTCGGAAGCGAAGGTCCAGTTCTCGGCACGCGTGAGGTCGGCGTCCAACCGGCCCCGCAACAACACGGGTGGCAATTCACTCCACGCGATCCGGCCGCCGGTGTATCGTTCCATCGGGATGTACACACACCCGTTGGCGCAGCGATAGTTGTGGGCATAATCGTTGCCGCCCATTCCGTTGAAACGGCGACTCCGTCGGGCTTCGTCCCACCAGTCCTGAGATTCCTGCCCGTCGACCACCAAATTGGCCGTCGCCCAGACAGACGCGACGGTTCATCCCGGATGATGGCAAATTTCAGTTGGCCGCCAGTCATCGGATGGAACTGGCGAAACGTCATCGTCAGCTCCGTGCCGTCGTCTTCAATGTCGCAGACGCCGCAGAGGTTGCTAATCGTTTGCCACTGCGACTTGACCGTGGCCAGCAGCCGCAGCCGACCGCCCACTTCCACAACATTGGCTTCCAACCAGTGATCCGGCATGTTCGAGATCCCGAGTCCTTCCAGGTCGTAGTCGTTGCGCAGCAATTCCCTCGGCATGCCGGGAAACGGGACAAAGTTCAACATCCGCCAGCTTGCAGGATCCATCAGGTCGGCTGACAAGTCGCCTACGATCGCGCGAGGTGAGCCGTGGCGCGAGTGATCCGGCTGCCGCAGATCGTCAATGGCCCAGTACAAACGCTGGCCGCGAACAACCATGCTCGTCTGACACATCCAATCCGCGACGCGTTACCAGTGGTTGATCATTCATCGGAGTCTCTCTTCGTGGAAGTTTACCGACCAATCGAGATTGTAGGAGACTCGGGGCCGTCACCGATTGCCCGCGAAGCGAGTATCCGATCGCAAGCCGCCCGCCACGGCGTCTGGGGGGATACGATCCATCCCCCGTTTCGCCCGCTGCGAAGTAGCCGGCGCTTAACGCAAACCTTTTTCGCGCAGCAGTTGATCGAGCCAGGCCGCGTCCTCTTCGCCGAAGCGCGGCATGGGCTCGACGCGATAATCGATCCGCTGATATCGGCCATCCCGGTAGCAGTCATCGATCAGCGGCTGTAGACGCAACACCACGTCCTCGTCGGAGGGGCGGAGCGGAATGCGGATGTTCGGCAGCGGCAGGCGGAGTGGAACGGCGTAGATTTCCGCGCGCTCGGGCGTCGCGGCCCGGCGCACACAAATTCGGTAAGGCGTGCGGCAAGCGAAAGGAATGCGGTCTTCCGGGATCGCCAGCACACACTCGCCCCCGCGGACCAGTTCGATTTCTACCAGATTGACTTGGGCTTCCAGGTATTCGCGCTGTTTGCGACGATACGCCACGGGGCCGTCAAGTCCCGCCTTGTTCGCCGGACTGAGGACTTCGATAGCCGTCACCACTCGGCCGCCGTCGGTGGTATCGACGATTTCCAGATGGCGTTGGGTACGCGGTTCGTCCTCCAGCATTACGACGTACGGCTCGGCCACTGCGACCGCCGCTGCGCCTGCGACCGCAGCAGTCTCGCGAACCGCCCAAGGTTCGTCGGGTTGCTCGACGACGCGGACGTCCGGATAGACCGTGCGCGCACGCCGGTCCTCGATTTCCACGCCCGCACTCTCCTCGACGCGAGCCTGCAAATTGTCGGGGAGCTGAGCGTTGAGCTGGTTACTCGCGTAGACCATGAGCCGGGTGTGAATGTCTCCCCAGTGCCGCTCAAGATACGGGTCCATGCCCGGAAAGGGACTTCTCATCTCCGACGCCTCCCATCGTGCGGCAAGCTTCCCAATTGCGAGAAAGGCTGAACAAAAGGGAAGTTACCATGCTCCATTCTAACCTCCGGCTCGCAGGTGAACACTACCCGCGTCGGACGGAAATGGCCGCCTTGCTTCAAGTAGCTCTCGGCACTGTCCGGAATTTGGTCATCCTTCTCGGACCGTGCCTACGGGCTCACGCGGACGCTGAGCGGGATGTCGAGGTAATGGAGATGGATGGGCGGTTCGCCGGGCTGGCCGGCACTCAGCACGCCGGCGTTCATGGCCTGCGTCACGATCCGCAGGGTCGCCCGATATTCGCCGAGACGGTCGGCGCCCCGAAACCGAACCACGACCGATTCCGACTCGGGAGTCGGGCCGCCGCGCAGGCCGCTCTGGCCGTCTGCGCCCAGGAAACGCAGGGTCTGCGGCGTCGCACCCGGATGTTCGCTGACGAACTCGAACAACTCGGCCTGCTCGCCGAGGATCACGGCGCCCCGGTCGTCGCACGGCGCCGTCAGCCGTTGCATGTGGTGCGGTTCGGTTCGCGGGCAACCGGCCAAGCCGTACAGCACCGTGGGCACGGACTCGGCGGGAGCATCGTCAAGCTGGCGCGGGCATGTGCGGCATTGTCCGTTGGTGACGGCGCGCGGCGCCGAGACGACGCTCTGCCCGGGCTTCGCGCGGGGTAGCGTGATGGGCCCGGCATCGCTGACGGTCAACAGCGGTCGGACGAGGGTCACTTCGGAGAAGTTGTCCAAGAAGACCGACCCTTCGGCATTGTTCTGATGGGAGAAGAGTCCGCCGGCCGTATCGGGACTGCCCAGGTCGAACACGGGCGTGAAAACGGCGGCGATCTGGCGCCGCACGAACGTGGCGTTCGCCGTGTGCGGCAACGGCACACCGCCCCAGAACTGGTAGCCGGAAGCGTTGGCGTTCTGGCACAAACGCAAGTAGGCGGACAGCGGTTTGCCGCCGGTGACCGCCATGTCGACCGAGTAGGCGGCCACACAGCCAGGCCGAACTGCCAGCGGCAGCAGGGGATCGCAGTTCCAGACGCAACCGAAGCCTCGGGCGATATCGTTCTGCGAGGCGCCGGCTTCCTTGGTCGGAAGCTTGAGCGACCACTCACCGTCACTGGCCCGCTCGCGCGTCCGAACTGCACCGTTGGCCAGCACCCAGTCGGCGGCGGTCTCAGACTTGTCCGGCGGACCTTCCTCGAAACTGTGGTTTCGGAAAGCAAAGCGGGCTGCGTCCGCGGGGTGGATGCGGTCCAGGACTTTGTGCTGGAACGGCGTTGCGGGGAGGCCGCTGGAGTTGTACAACGAGCAGCGCGGGAAGCCGCCCCAGGCGTAGTGCAACCGCGTGGGCCGCTTCACCTCCGGATGCCAGACCACGACCTGACGTCCGCCCTCGATGCGGGCCTGGGCCGGCCGCAACACCAGATCCTGGCCCGCGATGTCGAAGCCGTCAAGCGTTCCTCCCTTGGCCACCAGGCCGTCGCCAATGTGCTCGAAGGTCACACGGAAACGGTCGTCGGCGACTTCGACGCGGGCGGGCACGGGGCTGCTGCCCTCGACGTCCTCGCCGTAGGCCACCTGCCGAGCGCTCAGCAGCAGGCGTTCCGCCACCGGCTCCTTCTGCTTCGGATGGATGTCGTACGGCTCGCCCACGTCGATCGTCACGGCCATGCCCGTGTGCGGCACGCTTCGCCAGACGTTCCATTGGGCCTCCCGCAAATCGGTCCAGACGCCGGAGAGCGTCGGCTGGTGCAGCGCCGCCAAGGTGGCCGCGTCCATGTCCAGTTGCCGGTCCTGCTCCGCACGTTGTTCGAGGAATCCAGGAAGCTGGATGAACAGGAACGGCAGGTTCGGCTGTTCCAAGGAGGTACGCCAACTTTGGATCAGCGCGGGAAACAGAACCTGAAACTCGGCGCCCCGGCCGCCGTTGTATTCGCCCTGATAGTACAGCACGCCGCGCAGCGCGAGCGGGCCGAGCGGCGGGATGATGCCGTTGAACCACTTAGACGTCATGTTCAAGGGGCTCTTGAGCAAGTGTTTCAGCGCCGGCGAGTCGGTCAGGGACGGCGCGTCCACCCAGGCTTCGGCGGGCACGATCGCCACCGCCGTGATCATGCCGACGGGCACTTCGCCGCCCAGGTGACGATAGAGCTTTTCGGCGAAGAAGCCGCTGACCGCAGAGTAGCCGCTGTTGATGGGGGGCTTGGTCCAGGAGACCGGCTGCTTCAAATCGGGTTGCGGTTCCGGCGCCTGCGACTCCTGGCCCGGGATATTGGCGACCCGCAGATGCGGACAGGCTTCGAGCCGTTTCAGACCGTCCGCCCCGCCGGTGGCGCCGGCGAGTCCCATCATCATGTTCGACTGGCCCGCCGTAAACCAAACCTCGCCGACGAGCACATCCTGGATGGTTACTCGCCGGGGCGTCGCACCCTCCGCGGCTACCGTCAGGTCGCGTCCGGTCGCGTTGGCCGGCAGGGGATCGAGCGTGACGCGCCACCGGCCTTGGGCGTCGGCCGTGGCTCGCTTGTTCTGCCCCGCAAAGGTGACGGTTACCGCTTGACCCGGCGCGGCCCATCCCCAGACCGGCGCCGGCCGATCGCGCTGCAGCACCATGTGATCGGAGAAGATTTTCGCTACGCGCACTTCCGCTCGGGCCGGCGAGGTCGAGAGGCAGAGGGCCAAAAGGGTGATCAACAACGATTGTGGTCCGGTCGAGTTCAGGATCATCTTACGTCTTTCCTTTGTGGCCGCTGGCCGGGTACGTCCCGAATTCTCACGAATTCGGTTCATGATACACCTCTTTCGCAAATGCTTTACCAGAATGGAAATGGTTGTTTGGGGTTTTCTGGTAGCGGCATCCGCCTGCGAAAGCCAGCCGGGAACCCAAACGCATTGCGACCGATTCTATTCGGCAGCAACGGCGAACGCTATCATACGGAGTCGAACCGATCGCCGGCTTTCCCAGTGGCCCCCGAGCGCCGAGCGGGGGTCCCACCCAGCGGTCGGAACATTCGATCGCAGTCTGATTTCGCTGAGACCCGCGCGGCAATCCGCGAGTACGCTTCCAGCACGCTAAGTTTGCCGGTGAAGGAGACCGACTGAGCATGCGTTTGAAGCTGCGGATCCCCGAATCAGCCTCCGCGGCTGCTTCTCTTCGTAGCTTTGCGCGCAGGCTGCTTGGCATTGAGCAGGAGATCCGTCGCGGCGAGAAGCATTCGGCGCAGTCTCGCCAAGACCGAAACCTGGCGGCAAGGATCGTCGATACAATCGCCAAAACCGAAAACAGGGTCTGACCCCAGGAACTGACCCCAGAAGTGCTTGTCGGACACAGCCGGCACCGGGCAAATCAGGGCAGTTGTCGAGTTCCGCGAGCACCGCGCGCGGCACCACCAGATGACCGAATTGTTGGTGAAGCAGCGAAAAGTGCCCAAGACGCGCCAGGTAGTTCAACACCGATGTGTCACTAACGGGCGCGCCCATAAGCTGCATCCTGCGCCAAATCGGACTCGTCGTAGTGCATCGGGACGCGGCGGCTCTCGAGTTCCTCGTTGAATCGAAGCAACGGCAAGCCTGCCAAGTCGGCCGCCTTGCCGCCTCCCAGGATGTTCTGGGAATACAGTGCTACGGCCAGTTCGAGGCGCAGCGGGGATTCCCGATCCTGGGGCGGCAATCGCAAAGCCTGAGCGATTTCCCTCGGGATTTCTAATGTGAGTGTGTCCATGTGCGTCATTTTACCAAGTCTGTCCGAGCGCGAATAGGCTGTTGCTTGGTCCGAGTCGTTTTTCCAGCCGTAACGTTTGGCGAAGCGGACATCAATCGCCTGAATTCCCCAGGCCGAGTGTGAGCGGTATTGCGTCCCGAAGCAACAGAGATTTGCGGTCTTTCAGTGGCTGGCCATGAGCGGACACGCCCCAGGCGACAACTCGTCCGTATACGCCGCCATCCACTTTGCTTTTGTCGCCACGAAATTCGGCAACTGGAAACCTCGCTGGCATCGCAGCCGAAATCGCGAGACTTCCGGATCTTGGTGTTTCGATCCGAATTCTCCCGGATTCAACCGTTGCTACACGATGAACGCAACCAGGTGGAAGTCCCTCGCCGTGGGTTGAAACGGTTATCGCACGTATTGCAGTCCGACCGCAGCGCCGTGGTAGAAGCTCTCGCCCGACGCGTCGATGCCGCTGCCCAACGGTTGTTCGGTGGCCAAAGCGACTTGGTTGATCCACAGCAACTGGTAGCCGACCGTAGCCGACCAGCGTTGGGAAATGCCATACCGGCCCGTGATCCCAATCTCGCCCAGGAACGTCGATCGATTTCACATGTGGAAGCTCACTGAGTATTCGGCAGCCCTCCTCGCTTAGCCCATGACATCTGACGGCTATGTGAACCAGACGCTCAGGACCTTTCTCCTGGAAAGTTGCCAAAACCGATTCGGAAGGGGGATTGTCAAACTGAAGCCCAAAAGGAGTTGTCCATCGGAAATTCAGGACCTCATCGACGCGACGGGAGTAATCCTTGGCTCCGAATAGCTCGACCATCGTAATCCATTCTCCGAACACGTTCACCATCCTCACATGCCCTACCTTGTTATGCAGAGCGAACTGCTCTGGCGGAGGTTCTGGCGGATTCGGAATCCATTCCCATTCAGGAGCGGGCGGAAAACTGCGATGAAATTCCCGAAACGCAAGAATCGTGCTTAACTCAGCAAGCTGCCGTTGCTCGGGCGGAAGGGCGCCTAACGGGAAATCAACCGCAATCGGTCCACTGACAGACGCTGGTTCCAGGCTATCGTGATCGGAAAAAGAAGTCACTGCCCCTGCCTCACCAGCATACGTAGTGACGTTTGAGGCACCCGCTACGTCCTCGGATCTTGGGCGACAGCCTGACACGAGGACGAGGAGCAAGATAGTCGGCCGAGCGATTCGAGGCATGACAAACCACACAAGCTTTGATGCATGCATCTGAAACAACCTTTCCTAGAGAGAGGAAACGGTGTCAGGGACGTTCCCAACACCGTTTCCTTTTCCCTCTTTGTCGTACGTCCGGCGGCATGCGTCTCGACGTCCCCACGCGTGCCCCGCTGAGCACGCACGAGCACAGTTCGTGCTCCGGACGACGTAACCGGTGATGGCGCGAGCGTGGGCGGAACGCCCCTCCTCCAACCGTCCCCCTCGCTTCATCAGACCACCTCACGGCCAAACAGAACGCACACCGAACCATGTCGGCCACGGTTTGTCGGCGGCGATACGGAACATCCTCGCATCGTGTCGGAAAAAAACCAAGATCACCGCTTCACCGCTTCCTGAGAAGTACACGTCGCCCACGGGTTTCAGGCCGCTCAATTCCACCGTGCGGACCACCTTTTGGGAATCCGCCTCGCGAATCACGAGCCATTGCGGGATACCCGGCACGACTTCGGCTTGAAGTCTTCCGTCGCGTGTCTCGGCCCGGAGCGACGCCCGACCGGACTCCCGCTCAAGCAGTAATCTCGAGCTATTCGGCGACACGTGCATAAGCCACTCGCCCGCGGCTGGCTCGTCTGTGAACCGGCCGTTTTCCAGGTCCCATACCCGGACCCGGGCCACCTCTTCTTCCGTACGGGAATTGTGTTCCACGGCCTGCACCTTCACGAGGGACGAGCCGCGGCAGAATCCTTCGACGGAAAACCTGGTGTTCCAGTCGTCATTCGGTTTGAACACCGACTTGCCCGACTCGATGTCCCATATCTGAAGGGCGCTTCCGAAGGCGCCCTGGAGAACAGACATCTGCAGCACGAGGTAACGGCCATCGGGGCTGAACATGAATCGCCAAATCCGCATCTTCGGATGTGGCGTGCAGCCAAACTTGAATGTGTGCTCGATCTTCATACGCATTAGATTGATCAGCGTGACGTCTCCATCGGCCTGAACGTGCGCGAAGTGCTTGTTGTCTGCGGAGAAAACCATGCTTTCCGCTCGGCAGGAATGAACGTAGCTTGCGTCGTTCGTGCTTGCCGCCTCACCGCTCACAAGATCCTGAACCTCCACGCCATCCCCCGTGAGCAATGCCAAGTACCTGCCGTTTGGCGAGGCGCGAGCCAACCAGGTATGGGGCTGTGATACGTGCAATAATTCGTGACGTCGAACAGCGTCTCGTCCCGCAACTGCAACGTCCGGGCAAAATCGCAGGCATCTCGAATGGTCTTCTTCCGGTGTTCCTTCTTCCGCTCGTCCGTGTAGCCCAAGTAGAATTGAAACAAGGTCGCTTGGCCCCAGACGCAGCTCCCGGTGCGGGCTTGTACTTCATACTCTTCCGCGGCTTTTTCCAACATCTCCCGGAAACAGGGATCGGGCGGCACGTGGAGACTGAAGAACTGGCTGTGATCGTCGATTTCAGTGTACTTGGGGAAGTATTCGAAGCCGTCTTCCCGTATCGGCAGAAAACCGCTGTTGGACCCGTCCGGTTTCTCGATCCGCTCGCGGACCCGTCGCATGAAATCGTCGCGATCGGGCAAGCGTTTGCCGTGCTTATCGACTGCCAAGTATGTCTTTTCGGGTTTGCCCCAAACGTTTTGGGGCCGGATGAGATTGACTACGGCGCGGGCAACGGTCGTGTCGTTGCCGAGAAACATGACGATGGGGTCGCGGTGTTTCCAACCATCGCGCGTCAAAAGCCAAAGCGGCTTGCCGTCGATAACGTCACCCTCTTTTGACGTAAACGACTTCGACCGTTTCAGGATTTCGGTGACACGGTACATGTTCGAGCCACCCGGTACCTCGACGACCTCCGCCGCAACAACGTTGCTCGCATCAACCAGCCATTCAATCGACGGCACCTCACCGCCGTGGCACCAATCCGCGCGTGCCGGCGACAACACGGCCGACAACACGCTAGGTACGGGGGCGATCACACTCATCGGACACTCTCCCACTGTGAATCGGTCAATAGGCAGCCACGGGGGTACGCTGCGCGGGCGGCGTTACGTGCGGTTTCGGATCACTCGTCCAATTTATACGGCACTGATAAGAGCCGTTGAAAACCTACTGGCCCGTATTTTCGCCGTTTTCTGGCTTTCCTGCTCATTTCCCGCTTGTTCTGGAGGTTTGGCGGCGTGCATTGCCGTCGGGGATTAAGGGGACGCACCTCTTAACGCGATGCACTCGCTGCGACAAATCCGCGACGCGTTACCAATGGTTGATCATTCATCGGAGTCTCTCTTCGTGGAACTTTGCCGACCAAACGAGATTGTAGGAGACTCGGGGCCGTCACGCGATTGCCCGCGAAGCGAGTTCCCGATCGCAAACCGCCCGCCACGGCGACTGGGGACGAGACGATCCATCTCCCGTTTCGCCCGCTGCGAGGAAGCCGGCGCTCAACGCAGACCTTTTTCGCGCAGCAGTTGATCGAGCCAGGCCGCGTCCTCTTCACCGAAACGCGGCACGGGCTCGACGCGATAATCGATCCGGTGATATCGGCCATCCCGGTAGCAGTCATCGATCAGCGGCTGTAGACGCAACACCACGTCCTCGTCGGAGGGACGGAGCGGAATGCGGATGTTCGGCAGCGGCAGGCGAAGCGGGACGGCGTAGATTTCCGCGCGTTCGGGCGTCGCGGCTCGGCGCACACAAATTCGGTAGGGTGTGCGGCAAGCGAAAGGAATGCGGTCTTCCGAGATCGCCAGCACACACTCGCCCCCGCGGACCAGTTCGATCTCGACCAGATTGACTTGGGCTTCAAGGTATTCGCGCTGTTTGCGACGATACGCCACGGGGCCGTCAAGTCCCACTTTGTTCGCCGGACTGAGGACTTCGATAGCCGTCACCACTCGGCCGCCGTCGGTGGTATCGACGATTTCCAGATGGCGTTGGGTACGCGGCTCGTCCTCCAGCATTACGACGTACGGCTCGGCCACTGCGACCGCCGCTGCGCCTGCGACCGCCGCGGTCTCGCGAACCGCCCAAGGTTCGTCGGGTTGCTCGACGACGCGGACGTCCGGATAGACCGTGCGCGCATGCCGGTCCTCGATTTCCACGCCCGCACTCTCCTCGACGCGAGCCTGAAAATCGTCGGGGAGCTGAGCGTTGAGCTGATTGCGTGCGTAAACGATCAGACTGGTGTGAATGTCTCCCCAGTGCCGCTCAAGATACGGGTCCATGCCCGGAAAGGGACTTCTCATCTGATCCGACGCCTCCCGTCGTGCGGCAAGCTTCCCGATTGCCAGAAAGGCTGAGCAACAGGAAAGTTACCATGCTCCATTCTAACCTCCGGCTCGCAGGTGAACACTACCCGCGTCGGACGGAAGGCGAGGAGGTTTCCGAACCGCAGGCGCGCGGGTGCGGCACTGACGACCGCCGATTGCGAACGAATCGCTACGGACAGGCCCAGCGCGTTCAATTCGTACTCACGACCGAGGCAAATCACGGCGTTCCCTAGGCGGACCAATGCGGCGTAGGGCGGGATGACGCGGTCGACGTGGCCGTGTCGTGTCACGATCCCCATTTCTCGAACGGTGCTTACGCCAACTTTGGATCAGCGCGGGAAACGAGGGCCGCGAGCAACTATTCAACCTCCGTCAGGGCGTCTTGCCGGCGCTGTGCCGCCTTGCGTGCGCGGGGATCGTTCATCCATTCGAACACCGCGTCGAATACGTCCTCGATTTCATCCTGAGCGGAAAACCCGCGCAACTTGATTTCCACGCCGCACTCGGGGCACCGTGCGTACCAATCGAAGGGCCCCGCCGCAAATCTGCGGCCGCAATGCTCGACCACTCGCTCGACGGGGAAATCCCGGATTGCGTCTGCCAAACCACCGGGAATGTCGGTTTTCGTGTCGATCTGGATAGGCATCTTACTCAAGCTCCGTTAACGCTTGTTTGAATTGTGTTCGTGTCATGCCCCCACCGGGACGGATCTCCGCGTGCGCTTGCCGGAGACGCTCCGGGAGTACGTCGGACCCCAGCAAGGGAGCGATCAGCAGGCCCTTGCTCTGGATTTCCTCGCGAGACCGCTCGATGGTTTGACTGCCGCTGCGAAAAATCGCCAGAATCTCGTGGTCCTGAAGCTCAGGCTCGACGGCGCGAGTGTCGAACACGGAGATGCCCCGTTCCCCTTTCCGAAGCTGGAAGGCCGGTCTTCCCGGTTCTGCGATCCGCACCAACATTCCACGGCCTTCAACCCGTTGCGTCTGCCTGTCGCCCTTCCCCTCGTCGGGCCCCAAACCGGATTATACCTGATCCACGTACGGACGTATACGCCGCTCCGGACGGGACTTCCGGTGACAAGACGTGCCGGAAGGCAGCGGGACTTCGACGTCACCCCTCATGAGGCGGCGCTCGCCGGGAGCCAAGCGTTGACGAGCCCCCTCGTGGATCTCTCCGCGGGCGTCGTAGTTGATGAAGTCGCCGAAAACGCGGGCGTAGTCGCGGACGGGGTTGAAGGCGATGCCCAGGTTCAGCACGTCGCCGCGGTCGGCAATCACCTCGGTGGGGATGCCCCCGAAGGCGCGCTGAGACTGCCAATCGAGCAGCGTCGCCCCGCCGGCGCCGGTTACGGTGATGCGCACCTGGCCCTTCCCGTCAGCCGGCGCATCGAGTCCCGGCAGGTTGACCACCTCGGCCAACGCCGCCTTCTTGACCCCGGCGGCACCTTCCTTGGTCACGGCATCCGAGGCGTAACGCCAGGCGATCCTGGCGTCGGTCTGGCCGAGAGCGGCGAGGTGCAGCCCGATCTTGCCGGCGGCGGCGTCGCCCACCCCCATCAGGTGCAGGGCCGGCGCGGTCTTGGACATGACGAACTCGCTGGGCGCCACCCACTACTCCACCACGATCAACATAAAATCATGGTGCGCGATCTTCGCCTCGAACACGCCGGGGGTGAGGCGTTTGAGTTCGGCCGACTGGGCCGGCATCCCGGCCGCCTTGGGATGCGTGGCCTTGGCGCGGCCAGCCTTGATTTCGACGTCGTGGGCCTGGACGCGCTCGGATAGCCCGAGCATCTTCAGGTCGAGGCGGAAGCGCACGGTGTAGGTCTCCGCCTTCGCCGCCTCACCGTCGGTCGGCTCCGGCTTCGCCGGCGTCTTGAGACCGCGCTGCCCGGCATCGTAATCCTCCAGCGACGGCCCAGCGCTCGCGGTGCCAGCGGATGCCTGAGCGGCCACCTTGGCACGACCATAGTTGCCCAGAGCGATCAGCGCCTTGCCGCCCCGCGCCAGGACCAACGCCCGCATCTCGGCGCCCTGCGTGCGGAGCGGAAAGCCGGCCTCCCAGTAGCGGAAGACGCGGCAGTCCGGCATCCCGTAGCCAAAACGCGCCAGTTCGCTCTGGACGAATGAGACGGAGTTGTCGCCCTGGTGCATGCGGATCTCGTGCGGGAAGCAGACCGCCATGCCGGTGCGGTGCAGCCATTCGCGGGAAATCCCTTCGCCACCCTTGAGGATGTTGCCGGTGATGCCCACGGACAGATTGCCGGTCTGGAGTCCGAGGTTGTGCGCCAGGATCAGATCGAGGTCCATGCGGTCCTGCAGGTCCATGCTCGCGAAATGCCCCTGGTCGCGCCACTCCCAGTCGAGGTTGGCCGTGCCGAAGGAGAGCATGGGCACGATGTTGACGTTGGTCATGTGGATGTAGGTCAGCGGGCGCTTGCCCATGACGTGCATCATCGTGGCGGTGCGCTTGACCAGGTCGCGGAAGCCCATCAGGTTGACCCCCGCCCGTGGGCGGCCATCGTCGTCCACATAACCCGGTCCGCCGGCTTCGGCGGGTGTGTAGTTTGGCTGGAGGAAGAAGTTGTCCCAGTAGATGCCGTCGGCAAAGGTTTCGAGCATCTTCTTGTGATAGAAGAGCAGCATGTCATTGCGGCTGGGCACCGGCTCGACCTCGTACCAACTGGCGAAGCCGGGATGTGCGGCCTGGGCTCGCCGGGGGCGCTCGAAGGTGCTGCGGCTGTTCCATCGCGGATCCACGATGTCGCCCGACAGCCATTCGTCGATGTAGGTGGTGAGGAACTCCCGCGTCTCGAAACTCGCGCCCCGCGGATTGGTGTAGGGAATGATGTAGCTGAACTTCTTCGTCTCGGGTGTGACGGGCGGAGATCCCGGAGCCCAGCTCAGCCCGGCGTTGTAGTGAGCCTTGAGGTTGTTGTAGTCCTGTTCCGGCAGGTTCTCGAAACGCGCCAGAAATTGCTGCTCGAACTCGGCGTCGCGTTTGCCGGTCCTGCGGCTCTCGGCCAATTGTTCCCAGAATCCATAGTCCTCGAACGCGGGATAGACCGAGGTGGCGAAATGTCGCCCGCCCCAGTACATGTTGGCTCCCCAGAAGTTCAGCTGGACACTGTCGATATCGCGTTCCGTACTGGTGTTGGCCCACCAACGTCGCCAGTTGTAGGGCGTCTCGGGCATGGGCTTGGCGGGCGTGGCCTGCAGGGCGAAGGTGATCGATCGCGCCCGTTCGAGGCGCGACGCTTTGGCGATCAAATTCAACCGCAGGTTGACCGTTTCGCCTTCGCGGTCGATGACCATCATCGGGGTGTCTCCGTCCGTGATCCAGTCGCGGTCGTTGTCGGCCGCGAAGCAGATGCCGCGCTCCGGGCCGCCCAGATAGATGTAGGGCACGAACGATCCGTTCAGGCGGTTGGGGACACCGGAGGAATCCCAGACTTTGCCGTTGCCTGACGGGATGCGCCCGGCGAAGTGCTGGCGCAGCATGGTGGTAACCGGATGCATCAACCACGCCTCGGAAGATCTCAAGGGGATCACCAGTTGCAATCCATTGATGGCGTCCGCGGTCGGCGCCAGGTTGAGCGTCAAGGTCTTGAGGCCATCATACTCGTAGCGGAAACGGGTCGTCCCGGATAGCGGCCCGGCCGACCAGGGTGCCTCGCCGGACACGGCGGTCGGTGTCAGCTGGGTGAAGCGCGGGGTGGGGCCGGTGGCGGTGCTGACCTGGCCGCCGTGCGTGGCCTCCAACCGCACGGGCGCGGCCAGCAGTTCGCGGTCCTGACTGACGACCTGTCCCCAGAGACCGGCCCCGCCGTGGGTATGGCTGCGCAACACGCAACGCACCCGGTTCGCCTGGTCGTCCACCTCCAGCGGTTCGAAAGGTGGGATCACGATGTCGTCAAGTCCCAGTTGGTTGCCCTCCCACTCCGGCCGGTCGCGGCGGATGCCGCGCTCCTCGATGACCGGCTCCGCACCGCCGGTGAGCGTCAGCGTCAGGGTGTAGTCACCCTCGGGCAGGTCCGGGACCGGCATGGCCTCGCCGCCCGCGGCCATCGGCAGCGTGCCAGACCGTTCGGCCAGCACCGCGCCGCCCTTCTCCGGGCGCAGCGCCAGATGCCAAGCCGTGGCGTCGGCGGGCGGACTGGGCAGATGGATGCGCACCAGGTTGTGCGAGGGGTAGTAGACGTAGCGGTAGTCCAACGACAAATCCGTGAAGTGACCGAGCAGATCCTTCTGCGCGGGCGGCTTCGAGAAGATCTGTACCTCCGCCGCGCCGGGGCTCCCGCCGGCATGATGCGAGCGGAACTCCAGCCGCAGTTTGCGCGCGCGAGCCGGCGCAGGCAGCGTGACCGGCTGCGGACCATGGCCGTTCCGGAAGACGCCCTGGACGACCGGCGTCGCGGCGTCATCGACATAGACGGCGTAGTCCTTGAAGACCTCGAAGCCCCAGGCCGTGCGTCCGTAATAGACCACCGTCGAGACCGTGACCGGCTCCGGCCAGGTGAACACGAGCGAGGCCGGCAGATCCTTCGCATCGACCATCCAGACACTGCGCCGGTCATCGCGGCTGCCAGCGGCAGGCACAAGCCCGTCGGCCACCGCCGCCGCTGCACCGGGCCGGGCTTCGTGGCTGGCCGTGATCGCCGCCCGCGGCGCCAGGTTGGGGTTCTCCGCGGCGAACGCCGAACCAGCACAAAGGGCGACGGAGGCAACGAGAAGCAAGGCAGTATGTTTCATGTTCGGTCCTTTCCTGATGCCTTTGTCAGAGGGATGTCGGGTGGCTTGGCGTCTCGTTCCGACCCACGCCAGGGGACCCACGCCAGGGGATAAGTCTCATTTCGTTGGGTCCATCAGGATTTCCAGCCAAATCACGGTTTGCCGGCCGCCGTGTTCGACGGCCAACTCGACCGAATTGTAGCCGCGCACAACCGCCTCCAGCGGCACCTCGAACTGTGCCAGCCGTGGAGCGACTTCACTCACGTTCCCGCGCGGTATTCCCGGCCGCGGGGGTTTGGCAGGAGCGGGCAAGTCTTCGATGGCGCGGCCGACGATGCCGTTAAATCGGGCGGCGAGTTTCACCGTCGCCAGGTCCTCCGATTGGTCCAAGCCGACGCGGATCACACAGCGACCGGTCGTCGGCTTCGGGCCGGTGTGAATCTGCAGCGTCAGCGATTGCTGTGGCGCAATTTCCGCCGGCAGGATCTGGCGATAGGTGCTCCCGGGCGGCAGCGTTTCGTAGATGCTCGCCGGATGAACGCGCGCGTTGGACGTCGCGCCGGGCAGGTCGCTGGCGGCGCGCAGCAGATCAGCAACCAGGCAATCAATCACGTCCTTGCCCTCCGGCGTGCGCATCCGCACGGGCGAACTCACCGGCCCAAAATTGTTGAACAAATAAATACCGTCGGCGCCGCGATCGAGCATGGATGCCGCGAAGCCGCGCATGGCAGCAAGATTGCGGTTCATGACGTTCACCATCCAACCTGTCGTACAGGCATACGTGGTGCCGGTGAACGGCACGATCCGGCATGGGGGTGCGTCCAAGCCGATCTGGGCGCGCCAGTCCTCGACCGGCAAATCCGCAAACCCGTTCCAATAATCACTCGGAATGACCATGTCCACCAGTCCCTCGCGCGACCACGCCACCGCATCGAACCCCAGGCCATGCGCAAACTCCGGCTTGGCCGGCACCCGCACCGCCAACTGTACGGGATGATCGCGCCGCTCCGCAGCCAGTTGCGTCTTTTGGCGTACGGCGCGCACAAAGTCCGTGAGGATCTCGCGGCCACGTTCAATTTCGTCGTCGTTGAAGTTGCTGGGCGTCCGCATCCAATCCAGTTCCAGACCGTCCACGTCGTAACGCTGCAACACCTCGGCAACCAGTTTCAAATAATGCTCGCGAACTTCCGGCCTGGCGTAGTTGAACAGGCCTTTGCCACCGCGCGTCCGCAGTTCGGGGTGCTCAAAGAACAGCGGACTGACGCTGTTGGGATCGCCCGTGTAATGGTGGTCGTTCATCCGTAGCGAGATCCAGGGAAACACCCCGCGCTCACGGCAGCGCGGAATCACGATCGCGAAGACGTCTTCGATCCCGAGCTTGTGCAACTCGTAGTAGCGGCGCGGCCAATCCGTGAGGTCCTTCTCCGGCTCGGGAACGTCCCAGTAGCTTGGCCAAACCGCGCTGCGATAGGCGACGCGCTGGTAGTTGACGTTCCAAAACACATGGCTGACGCCGGTCCCCTGGTACTGATCCACAGTCTGCCGCAGCGCGGCGATAACCCTTTCCCGGGTGGCTCCCTTGCCGAGCGGCTCTTCGAGTTGCAAATAGTTGACGATCGCATCGGCCGCTTGGTTGACAATGACCACCCTGGGTGGACCCGCAGGCTCCGCGGGCACGGCCAGCGGCGCCAGCAGCAGGATGCTGAGGAGTGTGAGGGAAGTTTTCATGGTCGCTTCTCGTTACCGGCTCGCTTGGGGAGCAGGAGCAGTTCGGGTTTCAGGTTCAACTTGAGGAACGGCCCGACGTCGCTCGTGGCACCGCTTCGTGGGGTATCGAAGTGGTCTCTGGTAATCGGCCCAAGCCGTGAGCATTCCAGCGTCGGGAGCAGACCGCGAAGCGTCCCGTCGTGAGGCGAGAATTCCAGCGTGGCCACGGCCACGTGGCTGTGCTGATCGAAGCCGGTCTTCTGCAGCCAGGAAGTCAGATCAAACGGCGATACGGTGGAGGGGTTGATGAACAGGTTGTAGTCCGACTCGTTGTCCATGTCCGCAGGGATTTTTGGTCCGCGCGATTCGAACCCGTAGAACATGTTGCCGATCAGGCGGTTGTGGTCCGACGAGGAGAACCGCTTGGTTTCGAGGTCGACCATGCGGCCCGTCGGCAATGGACGAGCTAGCGCGATTTGCACAGGCTGACCCCGGCAAAAGCCGACCAGGTTGTGCGCGAAGGTGGCATGGCCGGTGTGCGCCAGCAGCATGCCTTCGCCGCTGCTGTCCCAGAAGATGTTGTGATCGACGAGATTGGGACCGTACGAGGCTTCCAGGTAGAAGGCGTTGCCCTCGGCCCCCGTGACGATGTTCTGGGTGATCCGCGAGTTGTGGTTGCTGTGGTCCACCCACAGTCCATCCGCGCTCGTCGTTCCCTGGACCACGTTTCGCCGCACGAGGGTGTGTTTCAGGTAGTGCAACTTCATGCCGCCCGATTCGTACAAACCTTGCACGCGGCGCCAGCCGCAATCGCGGGAGTAGTTGTCTTCGACCAGTCCGCCGATGAGGCCCAACCCGGACAGCGCGGAGACTCCGCATTCCAGGAATGTGTTGCGGCGGACAATCGTTCCCACACCGCCCAGAGAGGGCGTATCCGCCGGAACCTCGAAGGGAATGAACGTTTGACGCCGGCCGTAGTCCAACCCCAAACCGTTGACTTGGCGAACCACGTTGTTTTCCACGATCCAGTGGTGCCCTTGCATGGTCGAAATGGCACCCAATTGCGGCACGGGAACGCAATTGGCCACGCGTTCGACCACGAACCCGTCCACGCGGATAAAGCCCAGCCCGGCCTTGTCTGGGGCCAAGGCGAAGGGTCGCGTCGTGACCTCGAAGGCCGCCTTCGCGGGCGGCTGGTCCCGGCAGGCCCGCACGTGCAGCCGCCGCCCATCCGGTTCCACCCAATACGCGCCATCCGCCTGAGCCAATTCCCCGTATTCCGCCACCTGCACCAATCGTCGACCGTCCTGGAACACGAGGCCGCGCGGCAAGGTGTACGGAGGCTTGTCCCATTGTCCACGATTGTAAGGGTTGTCCGACATCGTGTCGGAGATGTTCCGCTCGGCGAACGGGTTGTATCCGTCAAACAGCGGCGCCGGCAGGTCGATCATCCAGGCGTTCGCCACACACGATTGGCCGCTCAGGGTGGAGGGCGTCCAGCGGCCGGCCAGCGGCTCGCCGCCGGACACGATCACCTCCTCGCGCGGCGCTGCCTGGTAGGTGATCATTCGCTCCGGGCCCGTGCCGCCGCGAGCTGGGCGGATCCACTCGCGATACAATCCCTCCCTCACAACAACCCGGTCGCCCGGCTCCAACACTTTGGCTGCTCGTCCGATGGTCTTCCACGGCCGGTCATCGCTTCCCGGATTGTCGTCCGAGGCGTGTGGATGCCTCTGGGCCACGACGAACGTCCGTCGTGGCTGGACCGGCTGGGGCGGCTCCCACGTTCTGAACTCGCTGCCGTCCGGCAGCAGCACCGGCGGCACGAGACTGCGCAGCGGCAGCGGTTGCTCCGCGCCCGCCGCCACGGCGTTCCAAGCCGTGCTGGAATCGTTGAAGAGATTGCTGCGCGTCCATTCGGCCGAGCCGGGGACCGGCGCGACCATCTCGACGCCATTCAGCGTGGCCTGCGGCGCGAGCAGCAGGGCGGTAAGGAGCCTCAAGGTGTGTTTCATTGGATTCGACTCTGTTTCTTTCCGGCCTTTTCCCTTCATCGGTCCTTGGCGGGATACGGTTTCACTTGGGCGCGCTCGGCGTATTGCTCCGGTGCGTTCACCATCGTGGCTCGCACCGGATTCAAATGCAAGTCAAGTAACGTCTCAACTCCAGGGAATGTGACTCATTTTTCACCAAAGCTGCGGGGTCCTGTCGCCGCTTTCTTGGAGCGACTTCTCGCCGGGTGGGGTTTTCCCGCCACCAGCCAGCTTGCTAGAATACACGTATGAAATACGCATACCCACCCGACGTGCTGCAGTTCGTCCAGCGTTCACTGGAAACAGGCGACTATGCGTCCGAGGATGAAGTCGTCGTTGCCGGCATGAGGGCACTCCGCGATATCAAGCAGCGGCAACAATCGCTGCGCGACGACATCCAAGCTGCGCTGGCGGAAATCGATGCGGGCCTAGGCGAGCCGTGGGACGTTGACAGCATCAAAGCGGAACTGGTCGCACAACTGGATGCCGACGAAGCGGGGGCCTGATGCCGCGCATCGTGCGAACACCACGGGCGAAGGCCGATGCCCTGTCGATCGGTCGTTACATTGCCGAACAAAGCGGCAGCAGGTCGGTGGCCCTTCGTTTCTTGGACAAGATCGACGCCAAGCTGAAGTTCCTCGCCCAGCATCCATCGGCTGGCGAAATGCGACCCGAGTTGGCAGCGGACGTTCGGTCTTTCCCCGTCGGCAACTACGTCATTTTCTATCGTCCGTCTGACGATGGCATCGACGCTTGCGCATTGTTCACGGCGCCCGCGATATTCCACGGATTTTTCGGGCGGGTGAAAATTGACCGGCGGGCGCCCGGTACCGCCCTGCGCCTCGTGAAACAGCCGCTTTTTTGGTTTTGAGAATCGGCTCTTTAACTTGTTTTCGATGGTCGGGGCGAGCTTAGATTTTGTCGCCTTCGCGGCGGCCGCTGCCTTGGTCGCTGGGGCGGCTTACGATGTTGTTCAAGAAGCTTTCGCCGTTGACGAGTTTGCCCGCCAGGATGTCCTCTTCGGTCACTCTTGACAGGAAGATTGAACGTTGGCCGATCCTGCCGCGCCCTTGGTCGAGTGAGCCGTCGATCGGATGCGCCCGCCGCTCATAAGGTGTTCCAAAAGCAAAACGCAAAAGCAAAGCGAAAGGCAAAACGGAATAGCAAAGCGGGTCAGAATGCGCTAAATCGTTCTGACCCAATTTCTGTCCGTCACTTTCTGTCTTGCGTGATTCAGCCGGCCCGTCTCGTTGCTGCAACTGAAGAAAAGGGGCGAAGTAAGCCTCCAAAATTTGGGTTCAATTAGGTGCATGATCCCTTGCAGCGGTTCGATTGGCGAATTAAGTTTAAAGTTCCGGATTCGCAGCTTGCTTCTCAGAATCGCGCGCGGGGCCATCGCACGTCAATTTGCAAGCTATTGAGAGCTTTGAATTTGTGAAGCGAGTGAATAATTGAGCGTGGCTTTCGCAACTCCTTTCAAAGCGGGAATTTGCGGATGATTGGCTAGGTGACGTACGATTGCCCTGGAACCGCACTACACACTCCATGGGGGTCGAATTGGACGCTCTGTTCTTTTTCCGACATAACATTAACGACGATTTTGAAATCCGCTATGCGTTGCGCGGCGTTGCTCGCAATATGCCTTGGGTCCGCAAGGTTTGGGTCTTTGGCGACAAGCCGCGGTTCTTGAGTGAAGACACTTCGATTGTCGAACACGTTCCGCACGAATTTGTCGCACGGGTCGGCAACTTTCGCACGCCTATCACGAACGGATTCTTAATGTGCTATCTCTCCTCACTGATTCCCGATCTTTCCGAGGAGTACATTCGTTTCTCTGATGACTTTTTTGTCATCGGACCGCTGTCTATCGAGGACGCACGGAAGGACCGATATATCGGCGATATGAGCACGGCTCAGCGTGCGCCGGGATTGTGGAACGAATCTCTATGGCGGACGTACGACTTCCTGAAGCGGCTGGGATACCCCGGATACAACTTCGAGACACATGCTCCGGCCTACCTTACGAAGAAGCGAGTATTCGAGGCCTATTGCGATTTGAAAGACTTCGTTACGGAGGATCGCTTTTACGGGTTGATAGGACCAACGGCCGTGATGAATCATGCCGTAAAAATGGGCGGCTGCGACCTGGTCCATCGAGGACAGGAGGGAAGGTGGGTCGGTTTCTACCAGCAGGCGCCGTCCTATAAGGAGCTTGTCAAACTTGTCGAGGGCAAGACGTTTCTGAATTGTGACGATCCGAGTTTAACCGAGGGTGTTCGGCGCTTCCTGATGGAGACTTTTCCCGAGCCTTGCAAATATGAAAATCCGGACGCTGGCGGAGTCTCAATTCATCGGTCGTCGGCACAAGTCCGTAACGGCGAGTTTCCGGAGCCGATATTGCCGAGCCGCACCGCCCTCACCAATCTCTTGAACGACCGGAGCATGGCCAGCGAAGGAGTGGTAATTGGCCAGCTTACGGCGAAGTTCTCGAAGACATTGCTTGAGGCATGGAGAGGACGGCTGCACTGCGTAAATTCGCAATTTGATCAGGAAGGCAGCGAGGCGGTGTCGCTGCGCTCGGCATCTCGAGACCGCTGCCAAGTCCACAAGGTGAAGTCGATCGTGGCGGCCAGGAAGTTTATTGACCACAGCCTCGACTTCGTATATATCGGAGATCGTCGTGACCGCCAGAAACTGCTGGAGGACCTCGATGCATGGACGCCGAAGCTGCGCCCGGGCGGCATGATCCTTGGTCGGGATTACGTGGATTGCGTTGCTCCTATAGGACGTTGCGAAGTGAAGTCGACGGTTGATGAGTGGGCCGCCGCCATGGGCCTGCCGGTCAGTTGCACAGGCGAATGGGATTGGCCGACATGGCTGATCTCTTTGCCTTGACAACCTCGCATTGGGTGCTGCACGCGGCGTTGAGTCCCGAACACACGCCGCTGGCCACGCAAAGGGGCAATCTGGAGATTGGCAAGTTTTTTGTAGCGAAGACGCCTCGTCGAGACGTAGAGCTGCGATACAAAGGGATGGTAATGCTTGACCGCCGAAAGAATTTGGTGCGAGGCAAACTGGATCCGCCTGCCGACAAGGAACGCATCGGGTGGATCGTTTTCCGGACGCGATAATTGAGAGCCGCAATCAACTGCCGGAACTGCTCAATGAGCGCGGACTTGGCGGCGAGGGCGCGGTAATTGGCGTCTTCGATGGCCTTTATGCAGAGCGGCTGCTACGGACATGGAACGGCGTGCGCCTGTACTGCATCGATTCGTGGATTAGCTGCGCAGGCGACACGGATCATGTGGGCAGATACCACGCGCCGCAATGGAAGCTGGATCATGCTTACAACGAGACGCAACGGCGCCTGAATTCGCTGGCAGACCGGGCGCGA
>Ga0366819_10103_pt1 | contig 50751 bp, 35 predicted proteins | sample TotcelFGM3001N15_FD_207091 | JGI IMG/M metagenome (GOLD analysis project Ga0366819, IMG submission 207091) | Enriched cells from coal bed in the Powder River Basin, Montana, United States - Total cells FGM rep3 HSBNCT.FGM.300.1.N15 ... | reverse complement strand
GATGGATCTCAAGCGATCGACGTCGACGGCAATGGATTCGTGTACGTTGCCGGTACCAACGGCTCCAGCGACTTCGATGCAGACCCCGATCCTACCGATAGCTTGCTTCAAACGAGTGCCGGATCGACGGATGTCTTCCTGCTCGTGCTGGATCCGACGGGTGATTTGGCGTTTGCCGGGCAGATGGGCGGCACCGCCTCCGACCAGCCCACCAGCATCACGGTCGGCGCGGATTCGAAGATCTTCACGACGGGCTTTTTCCAATCGGCACCCGGCGATTTTGACCCCACGGGCGGGGTCTTCAATTTGAGCAGCGCCGGCGGAAACGATGGATTCGTCTCCATCCTAGCGCCGCTTGTTGCCAATCCGGTGGTCACCGTCGAGAACGTCCCGCCGCAACTTGTCAACGTTTCGGCCACGCCGACGATCTTCGAAAACGGTACGGCGATGCTGTCGGGCGAGATCGTCGACCCGGGGACGCTCGACACGTTCACGCTCGACATCGACTGGGGGGACCCGCTGTCGCCGAACAACACCCAGTCGTTCGCGCTCGGCTCGACGGCACTTACCAAGGCGGGCGACGGGATCGACTGGAACCCGCTCACCCGGCAATTCGAGATCGATCATCCCTATCTGGACGACAACCCCAGCGGCATATCGCAAGCCGAGTACGCAATCAGCGTTACCGTCACAGACGATGACGGCGGAGTTGGGATGTGGACGGGGATCCCCTGGTGGGCACTCGATTTTGCCTTTGGGATCGGTTCCCCAAGCGGAGAGGACGTGAGCGATGTCATCACGGACGCATCCGGCAACATATACGTCACCGGCGTCTTCGCCGGCACCATCGACTTCGATCCCGGACCGGGTGTTTTCAGTCTGACAGGTGCCTCTCCGGGTGAGCCTTTTCTCGCCAAGTACTCGCCCACCGGCGAATTGATATGGGCCCGGGACTTCGACAGCAGCGGCCACAGCCACTCCAACGCGGGGCGAAGCATCGCGGTGGATTCGCAAGGAAATGTCTACCTGGGTGGAGCATTTCACGGAACCATGGATTCGGATCCGGGCGCTGCGGTGAGCAATCTAAGCACGTCGTCATCTTTTGGCGCGGGGTTTCTCATCAAGCTGGACAGCAGTGGGAGCTTCGTCTGGAGCCATCAGCTTCAGTCGCACTCGCCGATTCTATCCGTGGCGGTGGATTCGTCGGACAATCTGTATTACGCGTTCCATGCGCACCGCGGAGCCGAGATTGACGTTGACCCCAGTGCCGGGACGTTCATAGTAACCGCCCCGAGCGGGACGGGTCCCACGCGAGGTTATGTTGTTAAAGTCAATGCCTCGGGAGCCTTGGCATGGGTGCGAAGTGCCGGAGGTTTCGGCGAGGGCACCTTGAGTCCACCGCATCTCGCAGTGGATGGTTCCGGAAACGTCTACGCAACAGGGGCCTTCAGCGCCACCGTCGACTTTGACCCCGGCGGGGAAATCGCGAATCTGATCAGCGCGGGCGGAAGCGATATCTTCGTTTGGAAGCTGGACAGTGCCGGCAATCTTGTCTGGGCCAAGAGCATGGGCGGGACCGGTTTCGATCAGGCGGAAAATATCGTGCTGGACAGCAGCGGCAATGTTTACACGGTCGGTCAATTTTCGGGAACCGCCGATTTTGACCCGGGCGCGGCGACGGCCAGCCTGACCAGCGCGGGCGGCATCGACGTCTTCGCTTCGAAGCTCGATAGCTCGGGCGATTTCGTTTGGGTGCGGTCGTTCGGCGGCAGTGGCACCGATGTCGCTTACGGCGCCGCACTCGGCGACGCGGACCATCTGTACGTGACGGGCGCGTTCGAGCAAACGGTCGACGTCGATCCGGGCGCGGGCGTTTTCGATCTCGCGAGTGTCGGCGCACGCGACGTCTTCGTGTGGCAGATCGCTTCCAGCGGCGACTTCGTCAACGCCGTCTCCGCCGGCGGAACGAGCAACGACGTCGGCAACGCCATCGCGTTGGACGGGAATGGCGATATGATCGTTGTCGGCTCCTTTGCGAACACGGCGGACTTCGATCCGGGACTCGATACGGCCAATCTCTCCAGCAACGGCGGAAACGACGGCTTCGTCTGGAAGTTGAGGCCATCCGTCATCGGTCTGGTGGTCACCGTCGAGAACGTCCCGCCCGCGTTCGATGACCCGGAAGCCGATTTCGCGGACGAGACCGTTCCCGCCTCGGCAGCCGGGGCGTTTACCCGCAGCAGCCTCACGTTCACCGATCCCGGCACGCGCGACCTGCATACGGTCACGGTCAATTATGGCGACGGGGGCAGCGACGAGATCCTCCATCTGCCGCTCGGTTCGCGCGTATTTGACCTGAGTCACACGTATTCTACCGCCGGAACGTTTACCGTCACCGTGATCGTCGCCGACGACGACACGGGCACGCACAGTGATTCGTTGACGGTGACGGTGACTGAATGGTTCCCGTGGCAGAATCCGATCCATCCGTGCGACGTGACGGACGACGGGTGGATCACGCCCGATGACGTGTTGATTCTTGTGAACGAAATCAATCGCGGTGACGTGCGACAATTGCCGGCCCTGCCGCAGTCACCGGAGACGCCGCCTCCTTACTTCGACGTTTCCGGCGACGGCTGGCTGACCCCGCTCGACGTGCTGCTGGTGATCCATTACATCAACACCTTCGGCTCCGGCCCCATCCCCGGTGAGTCATCGGCGGCGGCGTCCGCGTTCCCCGACCGCTTCATGGATGGCTCCGAGGCGGAAGGGGAGTGGACGCTGAACGAATCTTCCGGCGGCCGTGCGGACGCTTGGACAGGCGTTTCGGGGCATCGAGGCCCCAGGCTCGCGGCCGACCGCATGCTCGCCGCGGCCGATCGCGTGTTCGCCGAGATCGGCGGCTCGCAGCGTGTGGGCACCCAGCGCTTGGCCCGTCGCTGGGAACCGCTGGAAGACTTGCTGTCGCCCCTGCTGGAACATGCGTCGGCCAGATGAGCGGTTGTCTGCCGTCCAGCCGGAGGCCACCGAGTTTACCTCGGCGGAGTTTCACCCCTTGTCTTTACCCATGTCCCACTCTTTCCGCCGCCGGCGGCGGAAACAGGGCCCGCGCGCTCAGGCGGCGGACAACTTCGACGACGGTTGCCTGCCGAAGCCGGTCAGGCGAAGTTCTTGGCCGGGCAGGACGTCCAGAATCGCGAAGGCGTTTTCCGGCGCGGGCCGCTCGACCACCGCCCGCAACGTGAGATAATGGATGCCGTTGATCTGCTGGTGGCCGCCCGCATGATGATGGCCTTGAAACACGGCCCGCACGCGTCCGCATGCTTCCAGCACCTGGCGGACTTGCGGCGCATTCTTCACGCCATAGGGTGGATCGGCGTCCAAGCACTGATGCACGAATACCAGCACCGGGCCCGTTGCCGCTTCGAGATCTTTCCGCAGCCACTCCAGTTCGTCCGGCGGGATGTAGGAATCGGCCCAGTTAAAGTTGTTCCGCTGGTACGCCACGGCGTCGCTGCGAAAACAAGCATCCAAGATCACGCCGTGGACGCCGCTGCGATCGAACGAGTAGTACGGGCTGGTTTGGCCGACGATTTCCAGAAACTCGGCTTTGGTCAACGCCGACACGCAGTGGTTGCCGAGCACGTAATGCCGCGGACCGGGCAGTTTTGCAAACTCGGCGTCGACGCGCCGCAAGAACCCTTTCTCCGCTTCCAGCGAGTCGGCACTGTCGATGAAATCGCCCAGTTCGACAATCAAGTCCGTCTTGGCACGGGCGAATTCCTCGCCGGCTGCCGCCAGTTTGACGAGACTGTCGCGATAGTGCCGGCTGCCCCCCGGCGGCCTGTCGGCATAATGCACGTCGGTCAACAGTCCGATGCGCAGCACGGGTGCGGCGGATTCAACATCCGCGTCGGACACCGAGTGAGCTGTCAGACCCAAGCCCGCAGCCGCGGCGCCGGCCCGGCGCAGGAAATCTCTACGATTTGTCGTGTGGAGAATTGAAAAGCTCATCTTTCACCTAATCTTTCGGCGGATTTGGGGTCGGGCGTTCAAAATTCAATTTTGGCCGACCACCGCTCGGCTCGATGGTTGGACTCTCTATCGGCCAAAATCGAATTTTGAACGCCCGACCCCCTGATTTTTCACTTCGCGTTGCCCAGCACCTGCTCCACATCTCGCAGCGGCCCGACGGCCACCGTCGTCTGAACGGACAACGGATACTTGGCCAGCACGGCGGCGACTTCGCCGCAGGTCACTTGTTGGTAGCTGTCGATCACCTCGCGCAAAGTGCGATAACGCCGCCGCGCGATCCAGTTGCCGCCGACCGCGAACAGGCGGTTGATGGGCCGCTCGCTCTGCAAGACCAGGTGCGACCGGATCTTGCTCCGGGCCTGGGCCAGCTCCGCCTCGGTCACTCCATCCGCCTCGGCTTCGGCGACCAGGTCCGCAATCCGCGCAAAGTTGTCAGCCGTGTCCTCGGGGGCGCAGCACAGTTGGGTCATCAGCAGTCCGGTGCCTTGATACTCGCACGCGTTCATCGCGGCGGTTTCCGCGTATCCCGGATCGACCAGTTCCCAGAACATGCGGCTGCCACTGTCGTCGCCCAGCACGGTCGCCAGCAGGCGGCCCGCATAGCGATCGTCGTCATCGATCGCCGGTCCATTGGCAATTTGCACGACGTATTGCTGGACGGCGGCCGGTTTGTGAAAGACTTCCAGCCCCTGATGAGCCGCTGCGCGGCGAATTTCCCGCGCGGCATCAAACGGTGTCCAGTTCCCACAGCAGCGATCGGCCAGCGCCACCAGGGCGTCGAAATCGACATTCCCCGTGGCGACCAGGACGATGTTCCGCGGGCTGTATCGCTGCTGGAAATATTCCATCATCCGGTCGCTCGTCAGCCGCGTCACGCTCTCGACCGTGCCCAGGATGCTGCGGCCCAGCGGATGAGGACCGAAATGGGCGGCCATGCACTTCTCGTGCGCCCCGAACGGCGGCTGGTCCTCATATTTCGCGATCTCTTCCAGGATCACCAGCTTCTCGGTCTCGAAATCGGCCGGCCGCAGCGCCGGCCGCAGGATGTCGCTGAGCAACGTGACGGCCTGCGCCTGGTACTCGGGCAGAAAGGCCGCAAAGTAGACCGTCTGCTCCTCGCTGGTATAGGCGTTGGAGTGCGAGCCGATTTCGTCCAGTTCGCGGTTCACATCCGCGGCGCTGCGCGTCGCGGTGCCCTTGAAGACCATGTGCTCCAAGAAATGGCTGACGCCGTGGTTCTCGTCCGATTCGTCCCGCGCCCCGCACTTGACGAAGAAGCCTACCGCGGCGGAATAAGCATGCGGGCTGCACTCGGCGACGATCTCCAGTCCGTTGTCCAAGGTTTGTTTACGAAATTCCAACGGGGATCTCCAAAGACTGTTCGCCGACGGTCACGATCCGGAAATCGCGCGGCGGATGGGAAGCTAGGTAAAGGTTGATCCGGTCGCATCGCAGGCCGTCGATGATGGCCCGCACTTCGTCCACCGTCTGCACGCGGCCCAAGTGGTACCAGTCCGCGGCAATCGCATTACTCCGCGACGGACTGGATTCCTGCTGCATGATCAGGCTGCTCTTGAGTTTCGCTTTCAGCCGATCGAGTTCGTCGGGAGCGATGCCGTCGGCCAGCCGCAGCAACTCGGCGAGCACGACCTCGAGCGTCTCCTGGGCCCGCTCCGTGGTCGTGCCGGCATAACAAAAGACGCTGCCGCGGTCGCGCAGCGAATGACAGCTGGCTTGCACCGCATAACACAAACCGCGGTTCTCACGGACTTCGGTGAACAGCCGCGAACTCATACCGTCGCTCAGCACCCCAATCGCCGCGCGGGCTTCGTAGTAATCGGGATGCGAGTACGGGACGCTGGGATAAGCGATCGCGATATGCGTTTGACTGGAGGCCTGGGGCAAATGTCGAAACCGTTCGACCGCCGGCACGTCGTCCAGTTCCGGCAGCGGGCGGACCACCCAGTCTGCAAACAGCGCGGCGGCGTGGTCGCGCAGCTCGGGCCAAGCGAATTTGCCCGCCACGCTCAAGATCGCCCCGCTGGGATGGAATGTCGCATCGAAGTACTTCCGCACGTCGGCTTCGCTGGCCGCCTCGACGCCGGCCAGCGTGCCGGCTGCCGAACGCCCCAGCGGATCGCCGTATCGCAGCCGGCGCAGCTCCTGAAAGGCCTTTTGCGCCAAATCGTCTTCGATCGAGCGGATCTCTTGGATGCAGCTCTGGCGCGCATCGTCCAACTGATCGCCGGGCAAATGCGGCCGCCGCACGACGTCGGCGTAGATTGCCAAGGTCTCGAGCAAACTCTCGGCCGGCATCGCGCCGCCAAAGCTGCAATGCGCGATCAGGACGGAAGCCGAGGTGTCGGCGCCGAGCATCTCGAGGTCCGAGACAAACTGGCGGCTGTCGCGCGAACCGCTGCCGCGCTGGGCCATCTCGCACGTCAGATTCGCCATCCCCAAACGATCGCGCGGATCGCGGCAGCAGCCGGCCGGCACCAGCAGCGAAAACGCGGCGGACTCCAGCCAATCCATCGGCTCGGCAATCAGCACCAAACCGTTGTCAAATTGATGGGTGTAGATCGGTTGACTCAAAGTGATATCCTATGTGAGGCCTAGAGCGTACTCGGTCCGTCAGGCATACGCAACCTCCGCGGTCTTGTAAACCGTCCGCAGCCGGCGAAAACCCAATCGCTGGTACAGCCGTTGAGCGTCCTGGTTCTTGGCCGTGACCTCCAACGTTACTCGGAAAACGCCCGCGGCGCGAAACCCCTCCAAACTCTTCTGCAACAGCATTGTGCCCAGCCCGCGCCCGCGGTGTTCCGGCACCACGCCAAAATTCTGCACGGAACCCTTTTCGCCGGCGCAGCGAACCCCTTGAATGGTGCCACAGTAGTCGATTCGGTTCTGGATCGGGCTGGTGCAGGCCAGCAGCCACGTCGCGCCGGCCAAGAATCCGTCGCCTTGGACGATGTCTCGCATCAGCCGTAAACAGCCGTCGGGATGCCCCAGCGAAGGAAAGACGTGCGCATCGATCTCTTCGTGGAAACAGCGGTACTTTACCTGTGCGTGGGCTTCGAGCAACGACTCGTCCCAAGCCACCAAATGGTAACCCGGCGGCAGCGGGTCCAGATGGATAAGCCCGGTGGAAACGTCGGTTTCCATCAAGAATCGCTTAAAATAGGTTAAACCCATACGCGCGTCGCGAATTGATGAATGGGGCTTTGGAGCCCGGATCGGTTCAACGGGCCGCGCCAACGGCGAACAGCCCGATATTTATCAGCACCCACAGGATCGCCAGGCCCACGGAGACAATTCCGAGAATCATCCCGATCCGCGTGGTGCCCTCGCCGCTGGGATCCATGCGGCCGGCGCGAATCTCTGACAAATCGGAGGCCCCCATGACCCAAGCCGCAATTCCGAACGGCATACAACACAAGATCCCGATGATGCCGAAGGTCAAAATCAGACCACCGCGATGCGGCCGTCTAAACGTGTTGGGGCCGATCGTCGGAACCGCCGGCGAGTAAGGATTGGCCGGCGGTTCCGGCCGGTCCGCAAATGGGTTGACCTCGGCAGCGGATGAAGCTCCGCCGGAAAACGGACTACTCGGTTCGCCCGCCGACGGCGCCACTTCGCCGGACGACGGCACCTCGGCGATCGTCCCGCAAGCAGGACAACGCGCTTTCTTTCCCGCGTGCTCGTCACCCACGCGCAGCGTCTGGCCACAACCCGTACAACGCATTTCGATCGGCATGGAATACCCCCATTTCACGATTCCGTCCGTATCAGCATACCACGGCATCCACAGCAAAGCCACCGGACCCACGGCGAGGTCCGTTCTGAAAAGTCTACGCGTCGCCTTGGATGGCGCCAAGAAGCCGGGCGCGCCCCCCAAGCCTGCCGGCCGTCGGCGGATTACGGTACAATGGCGTCAGCTCGCCGGTACGTCACGCAGCCGGAATACGGGGCAAACCGAACGAGGCATCGCGAGGGGATTCGCACGATAACGAGAAGGCAATGAACATGCATGATTCTAACCGCGACGGATTCGATCCCGACTTCTGCGAGCATCGTTGCCCCATCTGCACGCGGGCTCGGAAAGGAAACCGGCTGGCCCGCTTTCTGCAGCGGATCGAGATGATCGTCACGTGGGGCGGTTGCCCTTGGGGACGGGCTCGGCAGCGGAAATATGGAGTGAAGCCGGATGAGCCGGCACCGTTCGGGACGCAGCACGCCGAAGACGAGTTCGGCGGATGAGCGGGTGAACGCCGAAACCCCACGTCACCGCGAAGCGGTCAAACAACCCAGCCCAGGGTCGCGCAGCGCACCCTGGGTCTGCAAGACGCGCGGTTCGCCGTACCCCGCGCCCGTCCGACATCCCACCCTTTCCTTCGGCTTACGCGAGCGGGCTCGTCGCGAGCGGGCGCATCGCCGCCGTACTCATCGCGCCGTCCGGACTGGTAAACACCGCGGCCATCGCTTACCATTTTCGGATTGTCGCTGGAGACGTTCTGCCCCACGGATGCGACTCCAGCCCCGCGTTTTCTTCAACACGGCGAGGTAGCGAACGATGAGCGAGTGCAAGGTGCAAGGCCAGGTGCATGTGATCGAGGAATCCAAGACCTTCGGACAGAAGGGCTTTCGCAAGCGGTTGGTCGTCTTGGAACAGGACAAAGGCCGCTTCACGAACTATGTTCCCATCGACTTTACGCACGAAGGCTGCGACGCCGCCGATGAATTGAGCGTCGGTGACGAGATCGAGGTCCCGATCCGCTTGAGTGGCCGCAAGTGGCAGCGGGATGCGAACAGCGAAGTGAAATTCTTCCTGAGTGCCGAAGCGACGGAATTCAAGATCTTGCGAAAGGCCGGCGGAGCCGGCGACTCGCCTCCGCCGCGGCCGAAATCGCAAGCATCGGCGCCTGTGGAGGATTACGGAGACGCGCCCTTTTGAGGCGGAGTAGCTTCTGCTCGGCAGCCTGGAACCCGTTATAACATGCGGCCGTGCAGGACCGAGTAGTAGCGAAAGCGGGCGGGCATGTGCGAACCGACACCGGCCAGAATGATGACGGCGGCCAGGATCGCAACGCGATACGGCCACAGCCACGGGATCAGGCATAACAAGGCAAGTTTCGTCAGGACGAACAGGCCACGTCCCTGGTACAGCCAATAGAGGCGAGGATACGCCTCGACCACCGCCAGCAACACGCCCGTCAAAATCGTCCAGACAAGCCAGATTCGGAGCGATTCCGGCGGGATGTCGAATACGTGTCCGCCGCACAGCACGCCGGTCACCCCGATGTGGGCCGTGCGCAGCCCGATATTCACCGCTCGGCCATAGCGGGGCCGGTTAGGGGCCGTGGTTGGGGCGGTCGTCGAGTTGGATTGTTCGTTCGCCATCGAGGGTCCGTGTCGGTTGTGACGCCACGGATTCTAGCCACTCAAGCTTTCCACGCCAATGTGGTAGGGATCGGCAAGGAAATAACTGTCGGGGTTTCAATGTGGTCATCACGCTCCGCCGTGATGACATTGTCGTCACGGCGGAGCGTGACGACTACAATCTTGGCGACACGATTCAGTGACTGAGCCGGCTGCGATAACGGGCGCTGACACGTTCCAGCAGGGCGCGGTCTTCGGGCGAGAGCGACTCGCGGCCGCACTCGTGCAGACGCTGCAAGATCTCGTCCAGGCTGCGCTCCTCGTCGGCCTCCTGTTGCTGCTGGTGCGTCAATTGCAGTTCTCGGCGCCGTTCCAGCCAGCGCTGCAACGGGCCGGACGGATCGGTGCGTCGTTCGACGGCGCCCTCCAGCGATTCCAGATCGGCGGGCAGGGCGGAATCGAAGAACAGATCTTCCCGCTCGGCCTCTTCGGCGGCGCTCCGCCGGTCCTCGTGCTGGGCGCTGAAATACAGGAAAATGCACAACAGGATCAAAGCAAATCGCACCGGCACCAAGCCGTGCGCATCGTCAAACGTCAGGAAAAACGCGAACAGCGCCAAGCCGAGCACGGCGGCTTTCGCCAGACTGGCCACCATCCACGAAGCGCCTCGACGCCCCACCTCGGGCCATTTCACCAGGATCGCGGCTCGCAATGCAGCCCCGCCGTCAAAAGGAAAAACCGGCATCAGATTCACCACCAGCAACGTCCAATTCACCCAAAACGTCAATTTCGCTAACACCACGGCGGTCGTGCCCACGGTCAATTGTTCGGGAGCCAGCGGATTGAGCAGGCCGGACAGATTTCCCGCGGCATTTACCAGCAGCGGTGCCGTCAGCAGGCACACGGCGACCTGCGCTGCCGGACCCGCCAGGTGCGCCAACAGTTCCGCGCGAGGATCGCGAATTCCCCGGACCGCGGTCAAACCGCCCCAAGGCACAAGAACCAGCGGGTCCAGGCGGCCGCCCAGTCGCCGGGCAGCCCACAAATGCCCCAGTTCGTGCAACCAAACGCTCACCGCCAAGATCAGCAGCGCATAGATGGCCAGCCTGTCCACTTGCGGCGAACCGGTGGCGTTGCCCTCCCACCAGCTGAGATAACAGGTCAAGGCCGCAAACAGGAAAAAGAACATGTGCACCCGCACATGAACACCGCCCCAGCGGCCAAAACCGACGCTCCAACTAGCGTGATCGTGCATGGTGATGATTACGATCGAACGCAGGACAAGGTTATTTCTAGTGGCGTGATTCCGCCCCCCAACTACTTTAGCATTTGTCGGCCAATCGTACAACGATGCTCATGGGCGATATTGTCGGGCGATATGAATGGCGAGGATGGCCGCCGATACGCGGCTCGTTCAAGCCGCTATCTTTTCGATTCTTCCGCAAACCGCTAGACTTGACACAGTTAGCGCTGTTTCGTCACCGTAGACCGACGGAAGAAGAGGAAGAAGGCATGTTACATAGGCAACGGCATCGCTGGGCAATGGTTGTTTTCTGGGGCTTGCTGGCGGCGTGCGCCGATCATGGATCGTTGGTTTTCGCCCAAGCCGGCAAAGGGGCCAAGCCGATCAAGCCGGCTAATTCGCCGCCGGAAGCATTAAACGTCTATGCGGACGCAGCCAATTTCCAAAACAACGGAGCGTTCGAATTGGCAGCCGAGGAGTGGGGAAAATTCCTGAAGAATTATCCGCAGGATCCGCTGGCCGCCAAGGCCCAGCACTACGCGGGCGTTTGCTATCTGCAACTGAAACAGCTGGCCAAGGCGGCCGCCGCCTTCGACGCCGTCGTCAAGAAATACCCCGATTTCGACTTGATCCAAGATGCCTATCTGAATCTGGGATGGTGCCAGTATTCGCTGGGCGGCCAACAGACGGAAGGAGCTTATGCCAATGCGGCCGCGACTTTTGCGGAAATGGTGAAAAAGTTTCCCGACGGCAAGCACACCGAACAAGCGCTGTTCTACGCCGGCGAGGCGGAGTACAACCTGGGCAAGAAAAAAGAAGCCGTCGCCGCTTACGATCAGCTGGTCAAGAAGTACCCGGAGTCCTCGCTACGATCCGACGCCCTGTACGCGCTGGGCGTAACCCACGAAGAACTGGGCCAGCATCAGGCGGCCGGCCAGGCGTATGACTTGTTCCTGCAAGAATTCGCCACGCACGACTTGGCGAACGAAGTGCGGATGCGCAAGGCGGAAACCGTCCTGCTGGCCGGTGATTTCGCCGCCGCTGAGAAGCTGTTCGGCGAGCTTGCCAAACTGGAGGGATTTGCGGCGGCCGATCACGCTCTGTACCGCCAGGCTTTTTGCCTGTCGAAATTGGATAAATTCGCCGAGGCGGCCAAACTGTACGCCCGGATCCCCGTGGAGTTCACCCAGTCCGCGTATGCTGCCCAGTCCGCCATGTCGGCCGGACGGTGCTATTATCGAGTCGAGCAGCTTGCGGATGCGGCTCCCTGGTTTCAAAAGGTGATCGAGGGTTCGTCGAACAGTCGAGTCGAGGCGGCTCATTGGTTGTGCCGGATCTATCTGCGCGACGGGAAGCCCCAGCAGGCGGTCGAGTTGGCAAAACAGGTCCTGCCGACTGCTGGTGATGATCCGTTTGCGATCCACCTGGAACTGGATCACGCCGATGCCTTGTACGAGTTGCCGGCTTCGCGGCCGGAAGCCGTGGCTTTGTATCTGAAGATCGCCACCGGCCATCCGCAACATGAATTGGCGGCTCAATCGCTGTACAACGCCGCTTTCGGGGCCCTGGAATTGGGGCGGTACGACGAGGGCCTGAAACATGCCGCGGCGTTTCTCGAAGCGTATCCCGATCATCGCTTGGCTCCCGACGTACGCTATGTCGCCGCCGAATGTCACCTGCAGCGCAACGAGCACTCCGAGGCGGAGAAGCTGTACGCGCAATTGGTCCAGGCCGCGGCCGAGCATCCCGACCGCGAAACCTGGCAAGTGCGTCTGGGGCTGGCCATCTATCTGCAGAAGAAATACGCCGACGCCGTGGCGGCCTTGGAGCCGCTCGTGGGGCAACTGAAAAACGCCGATAATCAAGCGCAAGCCCAATTCGTGCTGGGCGTGAGCCGGTTTTACCTCGATCAATTCGACGGAGCCGTCCAGGCCCTGCAGGCTTCCGGCAAGGCGAACCCCGCCTGGAAGCAGGCGGACGAAGCGCTGTTGTTCCTGGCCCGAGCCCTGCGGCGGCAGGATAAGACGTCCGAAGCGATCAAGACGCTCGCAAAGCTGATCGCCGATTTTCCCCGCAGTCGCCTGTTGGACCAGGCCCACTACCGCTATGGCGAATTCAGCTATGCGCTGGAGGACTACAAGACGGCGATCGCCCAGTACGACGCCGTCGTTGCCGCCGATGCCGGTTCGCCGTTCGCGCCGTACGCCGTGTACGGCAAAGGCTGGGCACAACTGAAAAGCAAGGCTTATCCCCAAGCGGTCGAGTCGTTCCGCGCCTTGGTCAAGGATCATCCGGAACATGTCCTGGTGGCCGACTCGCATCTGGCTCTGGGCATGGGTCTGCGGCAGGCCGGAGAACCGGCGGAGGCGGTCAAGGAGATCGATTTGTACTTGCGCGGCGCCTCCGCAGAACCCAACAAGTCCGATGCGTTGTACGAGCGAGGTTTGGCCGAAGTGGCCTTGAAAAATTTTGGCAAAGCCGCCGAGACATTTCAGCAGCTGTTGGCTGCCAATCCGCAGTATGCTGCGGCGGACAAAGTGGCTTACGAACTGGCGTGGGCTTATAAGTCTTTGCCGGACGGGGCCAAAAAAGCCGAATCCGTGGATGTCTTTGCCGATTTGGCGGAGAAGCATCCGGACAGTCCGTTAGCCGCGGAAGCGAACTTCCACGTCGGCGAATCGCGCTATGAAAATGCGGAATATGCTGAGGCGGCCCAAGCCTACATCGCCGCCAAACAGAAAAGCTCGCCCGGCGAATTGCGGGAAAAGGCGACGTATAAACTCGGCTGGTCGCTTTTCCAGGAAAAAAAATACCAGGAAGCGCTCGACCAGTTCGCCGAGCAGGCCACCGATCAACCGCAAGGCGATTTGGCTGCCGATGCGCTGTTTATGAAAGCCGAGTGCTTGTTCCGCCTGGAGAAATACGACCAAGCGCTGCCCGTCTATCTGGCCACGCAGCAGGTCAAACTGGCTTCGCCGGTGAGCCAGGTGCTGGCGCTGTTGCACGGCGGCCAGAGCGCGCTGCAAACGGAAAACTGGGAGCAGGCCGTCACGCTGCTGAGCCGAATCCCCGAGCAGCACCAGGATTCGCCGTACCTGGCGGAAGCCTATTGTGAGTTAGGACGGGCGAAACAAAACTCTGGTAAAGAAGCCGATGCCGTGTCAGACTATGAGAAGGCGGCCGAGTTGTCGCGCGCCGAGGTTGGGGCGCGAGCCCGCTTTATGGTCGGCGAGTTGGCCTTCGCGCGAAAGGAGTTCGCCGAAGCGGTCCGCCATTTCCAGCGCGTGATGTTCGGATATGGGGGCGAAGCGGCCGCGCCGGAAACGAAGAAGTGGCAAGCCAAAGCAGGGTTCGAGGCCGCGCGATGCGCCGAAGTGCAAATCAAGGACGCTCCGGCGGCGGCTCGCGCCGAACTGCAGAAACAAGCCCAACAAGCCTACCAGTACGTAATCGACAAGCACCCGCAGGACGAAATGGCCTCTCAAGCAAAGAAGCGGCTGGAAGAACTGGCCAAGCTGTAATCCCCTTGCAGATGGTGCCATTTCGTTCTACTCGGAGTCTACGGCGGTCGTCGGATGTGCCGCCGCCATCGGCTTCGGGACAAACGCGGCTCTCGAAGGCTGGACTCCAGCCTTCTTCGTCCCTAACCTTTAAGGAAAGGCAGCTATGCGTTGCGAAGATAATCCCCGGTCAGGGACCATCGCGCGGATCTCGGGTTTGGCCGTCCTGTTGTTGGCCGGCCTGCTGGTGTTTCGTACCTATGCCCAGGCCCCACCCGAGGGCGAGGAAATGGCTGGGCCTCGTCCCGCGGACGCCATCGGCGCCGATGCGGAGCCGGCGGTCGACGACCGGCCCGCCGCGTCGAGCACGACAGTGACGCCGCCCTCGGGCCTGTTCGACGTCGGCAACGCCTTTTCACTCGCCATCGCCGGCGGCTGGTGGATGGTCCCGATCTTTGTGCTGTCGTTGCTGATGGTCACGTTCGCGATCGAACGCGGTTTCGCCTTGCGCCGCAGCCGCCTGATGCCCGACGCCCTGGTGACGCAGCTGGGACAGTTGAGCGGCGGACCGGGCGGTTTCGACCCGCGCCAGGCGTACCGCCTGTGCCAGCAATTCCCCTGTGCCGCATCGGCCGTGATCCGGGCCATGCTGGTCAAGGTTGGCCGGCCCCACGCCGAGGTCGAACATGCGGTGTCCGAAGCAGCCGAGCGGGAAGCGGAACGCGCTTATGCCAACGTTCGCTGGTTGAGTCTCTGTACCGGCGTCGCCCCGCTGATGGGACTGCTCGGTACCGTCTGGGGTATGATCCTTGCCTTCTATCACACGACGCTGCTGAATCCCGGGGAAGACCGTGCCACGCAGTTGGCCCAGGGGATCTACGTTGCCTTGGTTACCACCCTCGCAGGACTGATGGTGGCCATTCCATCCGCCGTGTTTGCCCATTTTTACGAAGCGCGCATCGTCTCATTATTTCATGAAATCGACGAGATGTTATTCAATATGATGCCCCTGGTCGAACGTTACGAAGGCCGTGTCCGCTTTGGCGCTCGAACGCCGAGCGACCAACCGGGCGCGGACGAGTCGGCGCCGGATCTGCCGGCCGCCCCGCCCGCAACATCGCCGCCCCCGGCAAGCAAGGCCACGGCCACTGCCGCAACCAAGGGATCGTGAAGCGGAGGAGCAAGAGAAATGAAGGAATCCTCACGAAACGCGCGCGACGAAACAATTTCGTCCTTCGTCCTTCGTCCTTCGTCCTTGATTCTTAGTCCTTAGAAAGCATCTCATGGCCGTCCGCATCAAAAAAGGCTCCGCTCTGAACGTGTTGAACATGACGCCGCTGATCGACGTCGTGTTTCAGCTGCTGCTGTTCTTTCTGGTAGCCACGCGTTTCGCGGCGGAAGACCGCGAGTTGGACGTGATGCTGCCGGCGGCCAGCGAAGCGAGACCGTTGATGGCCCAGCCGCGCGAGCTGTTTGTCAATATCGACCATCAAGGGCAATTTTTCATTCAAGGCCGAGTCGTCAGCGGCGACGAGGTGGCGCAGATCCTGCGGCAAGCGGCCGCCGACAACCCGGCTCACCAGTCGGTGATCATCCGGGCGGACAAGCGGGTCCAACTGGATTCGGCGGTGTTCGTGATGAACGCCTGCAACCAAGCCGGCATCTTCGATTACAAACTGACGACGTCGGGCGAAGATAACTGACCGCCGAAAGCGGGCCGAAACTGTATTACAAGAGACTGGCAAGATGGCAAGAATCCGGCGCATCGTTCGAAAACTGAAACCGCCGCGGTACCAGCCGTTAGACGAACGGCTGTGGCCCGTCATTGTAGCCCTAGCCATGCTCGGCGGGTTCACGATGGGGATGCTGGCGGTCTACCTGCGGTTTGACGATCCGCGCTGGTACGCCAATGCGATCACGTGGCTGGTCGTCGCGGCCCTGCTGTACGACGGCGCCGCCGTCACGTTGGCGTTGGTCGACAATCGGGCTTTTCGCCGCAGCATGCAATTGGCCATCCTGCTGGGCTTGCTGGTGCATGCCGTCCTGCTGGTAGTCTCGATGGAATTAGAAGTCTTCGGTCGCGCCATGAAACACATCTTGGCCCGCCAAGACTTGACGAAACAGCGTCCGGTGGCAACGGTTCCAGATTACGTCGAACCGTCTCGCCAAAGCCGCATCCGGCAGGATTTCACCCGCCCCGTGGAAACGGAGACGCCTCAGCCGGAACCGGAACCGATCCAGCGGCGGCCTACCGAACCCGAAACGCCGCCGCCGGAACCGCAGCCGACCCCGGTTCCTGAGCCGGAGCAAACGGTCCAGCCCAATCTGGTCAGACAGCCTCAAAGCGACCAGGAGGCACCGCGGTTCAGCGACCAAGAATCGCGGCTCACCCGCCGTATGACGCCGGCCCGGACGCCGACGGCCAACACGGCCGCCGCCGCCGTCGCGGCGCAGCAGCCTGCGCCCGCCGCGCCGTCCAGCTTGCGAGCCCAGGAGAGCGGCCTGGAACGCAGCCAGCCGGAAATGCAGGTCACTCGGCAAGCCGCTGTGCAAGAGCCCGCGACGACGGAAAGTCAACCGGCGGCAACGGTGGCTCGCCGGACGCCTCAGCAGGCGCCGCAAACCGAGGCGACCGCCACGCCGGCACTCGAGCGGCAAATGGCTCGGCCGATCCAGGTCCCGCGAACCCAAGTCGATCTGGCTGGCGGTCCCGCGGAGGCTCGCCGCACGCGCCCCGCCGAAATCCAGCCTCAAACCACGACGGCCCAGCGCCAGGCGACGGCCAGCCCGGATCGCCCGCAACAACCGGCCGAGCCGACGCCGGAAGTCGAACGCTCGGCCGCTCAGGAACCGCAGCGCCGCCAGTTGCCGAGCCAGCAACAGCCTGAACTGGCCCAGGCGCCCGTTCCGGTGCCCAACCAGCGCACGCGCGCGACGGCTCGGCCGAGCGTCGCCACGGCGGCCCGCGAGATCAGTCCGGCCGACGCCCCGGCGCCCGCTCGACCGCGGGCCGCAGCCGTCGAAGCCGTCGCGACCGCCGTACCGCGGGCGGCGACCAGTCCCCCATCGCCCGCCGACAGCCCCGCGCCCCGCGCCGTAGAACCGCCGCCGCCGACGATCACGCCGCCGATGGCCGCCGCAGCGACCCGTCCGCCGCTGGCGCCGGCGGCCCCGCAGGTGGCCCGAGCCGAGTCGCCCCCTGCGGCTCGCCGAACGCCCACCCCGTTACAGCCGTCGACTCCCGCCACGGCCGATAGCGCCGTAGCGGCTTCCGCACCCGAACTCCCCGCGACGGCTGCGGCGCCGCAGCCGCTGGCCGGGGCGCTGACTCGCAGCGCTACGCAAACGCCGGTCGCCCCGCCGCTGGCCACTGCGGCTGAACCCGCCGCTAGCCCGCCGAACGCGACGGTCCAATTGCCGCCGCGCACGGCGCCGGCGACCGCCGCTGCGCCGTCGGTCACCTCGCCGCAGGCCGTCGCCGCACCGCCGCGCAGCCAGATTGCCGAGCGCTCTTCGCCGTCGTCGGCAACCGCTGCCCAGATCAGTCAGCCCGCGCCCGTGGCGGCTGGCGAAGCCGCGCCGGCGCAGCCGCAAGCCGTGGCTGTGGCCGTAGCCGCCGGCCGCCCGCCTGCTGCCGGTTCCGTTGCGGCAACTCCGGCCGAAGCGGCGGCGAGCGCGCCTGCGGCCGCACCGGCCGCCGTGACGGCTCCGGCCGTCGCGCGTCGCCAAGCCGACTCGGCCGGCGCCGAAGTCGCCACAGCGGCGTCCGCCCCCGCGGCGGTGCCGCGCCGCCAATCGGCGGCGCCGCAAATGGCCGCCCGCACCATGGCCGAAGCGGCTCCCAGCGAAGCTGCGGAAACGGCCGCTCAGGCCCCGGCGCCGACGGCAATGGCGACCCCCGCGGCGAGACAGGCTGCCACATCGGGCCCGGTCGCAGCTGAAGCAGGTGCGGAGCCCCTGGTGGCGGCCGCAGGAACCGCATCTCCGACGGGAGCCGCGCAAGCCGCCACGCGCCGGCCCCGCGGCGAGCAGGCCCCCGCCCTGGCCGCTTCGCCGCTGGCGTCGACGGCCCGCCGCCAGGAACCGACGACCGCACCGCATATGACGACCTTCGCCGCCGACGTCATGCCGCCCACGGCAGCTGTCGGGGGCGCGAGCGATCAGCCGCGGCCCACGCCGGCCAGCGTGGCTCGCCAGCCGGTGAGCGATCCCGCTGCGAGCCGCAGCCAGCCCAGCCTGGAGGTTCAAGTCGCCGGCACTACGACCCAAATCGGGCGGCCGGCCGCCCGACCCTTGCAACACGGGGACGCGCCGAGCATCGCCCCGGACGCACCGCCGGCGCCGACGGTGGCTCGAGCCACGACGCGCACGCCGGTCGCCGCGTCGCCGGAAAACGTGGAAAGCCCGGCCGCCGCCGAAACGGCGCGAGGCGTGGGCAGCCCGTCGGCGGAGCCGGCCCGCATGGCGTTGTCCAAGGCCGTGACCGGGACGGCCGGCATCGGTCAAGGCCGCAACTTGGACCGCGCTCGGCCCGCCGCCGACAGCCCCGCGCTGATTGCCTCCGCCGCCGCCCGCCGCGCTCAAGCCACCCAAGAGACACCGCCCGGCCCCGCGCTGTCGCCGCAAGCTTCCGCCCTGGTCCGCCGCGCCGCGGCAGACAGCCAAGTTCCCTCCGCCAGTCTGCCGTCGCGGGCTGACGCCGACATCGCCTTGGCCGCCGGGGCGCGGCAAGCCGAACCGTTGGCCGCCAGCGCCAGCGCCGCTCTCACGCGAGCCGACGCCGCCGCACCCGCGGGACCGGTCACCGGCACGGTCGGCGCAACGGAGGTCGATCTCGGTCCCAGCCGCACCGTTTCCGAAGGGCAAACCGGCCGCGGCAGCGGCGGCGGCCAGCCGACGTTGAACTTCGATACCGACGTGCCCCGCATCGCGCGCCGCAGCCAAGTCGGCGGCGCCCCGCTGGCGGCGCTGACTTCGCCCACCGCCGCTCAAGTCCCAACCGCCCCCGCCACCGAGGGCGGCAGTCAGCCGCTGATGCCTGCGGCCGAGATGACACCGACGGCGATCGCGCGCACGGATGCCGGCGGTTTGAGCCCCTCGTCGGGTGGACCGGCGCAGAGCACCGAAATCGGACTGCCGACCGAAGTCAGCCAAGCTCCCGCGCCCGACAAGCCGGTGCTGGCCCGCGCCGATCTGGCCCAAGCCGTCCCCGATCTTCCGACCGTCGGCGGCGGCAGCGACGAGGACGAAGAAGAACGCAAACGGCGGCTGGCCCGCGCGGCGGCGCAGGCCCTGGCGCTCGCCACGCCCATCACGGCCGAAGAGATCAACGCCCAAGCGGACGCCGCCGCGGACGCCAGCCCAGCATTGGCCGCCCGCGGCGCCGCGGTCGAACGAACGTCCGCCGCGGCGATGGCGACGCCGGCTCCCGGCCGTCCTGAGGCCGACAGCGTTCAAGCCGCTCCGTCCGCCGCGTCCTCGCCATCGGTACGTCGCAGCGAAGTGCCGCCCGAGATGCCCGCGGGGCCCGCGGTGGTATCTGCCGGCGGCCCCGCTGTCGCACGGGCGGAACGTATTTCTCCGACTCCCGGCATCGCGGGCTCGGCGGCGCCCGCCGGCGAACTGGCCGCAACCGCTCCTCAAGCCGCCGACGAGCAGCTGGCCGCGGCCGCGGCGACCGGCGTCAATCGCGCCGCAACGGGACAGGCCGCCGGCAGCGGCGCTCCGGCCGCTTCGACGGTCGAAGTTGCCCAGCCGTCCGCCATGCCGGCCACGAGTGTTGCTCGCGCCGCTCAAGGGACGAGCATCCCGGCGGCCGATGCTCCTGCCGCGGCGCCGCAGATGGCTCGTGCCGGCCGTCCGGCGCCGGGCGCGCCGCCGTTGGAAGTCGCCGTCGTTCTGCCGGGCGCAGCGGGCGGGACGCCGGGCAGCCGCGGAGCGGCCGGGCAGCCGGCTGACGCAGCGGCGACCTCGTTGGCGCGAATGGAGCCTGCCGCGGCAGCGCCCGCCGGGGGCTCGCCCGGCGAAGCGCCGGCAAGTCCGGCGGCGGAACCTTCCGCCTCGATACCGGCGGCTCAAATCAGCCGCATGGCGGCAGCGGAAACAGCCCGCGGCGAGAGCGCCGCCGGAGGCGGCCTGCCGGATGTGACCGCCACCGCCGAAATCGGATCGGTTCTGGCCCGCCGCAGTGACACAGCACAAACCGCCCCGCCAGGTCCGGCCAATACCACCGTCGCCTTGCCCGCCGGCGAATTCGTCGCTGGCGGCGCTTCGGACGCTCGGGCCGCAGGAGCAGATCCCCGTCCGCTGGCGACTGCCGCTGTTCGGTTGGCCTCCGGCGAAGCGGCCATCGGGCGAGCGGATCTGAACGCCGCCGCCTCGTCCACTCCCGCCAGCGGCGGCGAACTGCTTGCCGCGGCTCAGTACCAACGGGCCGAAGCCGCCGAAGCCGCCATCGGCACGCCGCAATTAGGCGGCGGGACGGCCGCGCCGACTCGCGCCGCCGTCGGTCCCAGCTTGGCAGCCGATCTACGAGCCCCAGCCGTCTCCCTGGCAGGCGTCCCGCAATCCGGCGGCGCCGACGACGGCCGGCCGCTGGCCGCGGCCGGCGGCGAAGCCCGAAGCCTGGCCACCGGTCGCATCGCGCCGCCTAGTCCCGGACCGGTCGGGGCGATGGCGGCTCCGGCGGCCATCGACGCGGCCGTCGCTGCTGCGCCGGGCGTGGCCGCCGGAATACGGCTGACGTCGCCTAGCATGGCCGAGGGGCCCGCTCTCGGCGAACTGACAAACACCGGCACTCCGGCCCGACGCGCCGAACGATCCGCACCGCCCTCCGCTTCCGTCCCGGTCGCGATGGTCGAAGCGCCCGGGCGCGGTGCCGTTGCCTCGGATGCCCAAGCGGATCACAGCCCCGGCGACGCCTTGCACAAGCTGGAGATGGCACGGCAAGCCACCGAGGGCGGCCTGGCGGTGAATGTGGATGCCGTCGCCGGCCCCGGCGGCCTGGGGGCCGGGACGTCCGTCGACGTGGGCCTGAACAACCGCCGGGCCGTCCGTGACAGCGTCCAGGTCTCGCACCACGCCGCGCGGTTCGTCCGGCATCAAGTCGGCGGCTTGCCGGCGACCAGCACGGCCGCCATTGTGCCCGCCGAATCGTTCCGCCGCCGGCCGCGCGACGCCGCCGGCGGCTGGGGCGACGGGCTGGGCAGCCCGCCTCCGCTGACCGAAGAAACCATTGACCACGGACTGAACTTCCTGGTCCGGCAGCAGCTGGCCGACGGCAGTTGGAGCCTGCAGAGCATCCCCGGCGAGCAGACGGCGCTGGTCACCGACACCGGAGCCACGGCCCTCGCCCTGCTGGCCTTTCAAGGCGCGGGCTACAACCATCGCGAACACCGCTACGCGGATGTCCTACGAGGTGGAATCGAATACCTGCTCAAGAACCAGAAACACGACGGCGACTTGTTCCTGCCGTTGGACGATCAATCGAACCAGAGCGTGTGGCTGTACAGTCACGCCTTGGCCGCTTTGGCGCTGTGCGAAGCCTACGGGATGACGCAGGACCCGAGCCTCAAGGAGCCGGCGCAGAAGGCGTTGAACTTCATCGTCGCGGCGCAACATCCCGAACGCGGAGCTTGGCGCTACGCGCCGCAAGTCGGCAGCGACACGTCGGTCAGTGGCTGGATGATGATGGCGCTCAAGAGCGGCGAACTCGGCGGATTGGAAGTCCCGGAGCGGGTCTACGCCAGCATCCGCAAGTGGCTGGACAAATCGCAAGCCTCCGACCGCGAACCGCACCTGTACCGCTACAACCCGCTGGCTCCCAACACGCCCGAACAGGCCCACGGCCGCCAGCCGACCAAGACGATGACCTCCGTCGGCCTGCTGATGCGGCTGTATCTGGGCTGGCGGCGCGATAACCCGAACATGATTCGCGGCGCCCAGTACCTCGCGGAACACCTCCCCGCGCTTGGCACCCCCAACGACCCGCAGCGCGACACGTACTACTGGTACTACGCGACTCAAGTCATGTTCCACATGGGCGGCGACTACTGGAAAGCGTGGAACGAACGGCTGCACCCGCTGCTGACCGAAACGCAAATCAAACAAGGCCCGATGGCCGGCAGCTGGGATCCCCGCGGCAGCGTCCCCGACCGCTGGGCCCCCCACGCCGGGCGGTTGTACGTCACCACCATGAACATCCTGTCACTGGAAGTCTACTACCGCCATCTGCCCCTGTACGAAGACACATTAAAGTAGAACCTCGCGAACAGGCCCAGGCGTACAGAATTCAAATCTGCTCGGGTGTCAAAGAGAAGGAAGGACGGGCGGGCGAAAAACGAAAGGACTAGACAGATTTGTACGACGTGATCATCGTGGGAGGCGGACCGGCAGGACTGAGTGCGGCTTTGATCCTGGGACGATGTCGTCGGCGGGTGCTGGTCTGTGATACCGGGCGTCCGCGGAATGCTTCCTCGACGGCGTTGCATGGCTTTCTCACGCGCGATGGAATTGAACCGGCCGCGCTGCTCAGGATCGGGCGTGAACAACTGGCGCCTTTTGCGAGCGTCGAGTTTCGCAACGTTGAGGTCCGCGATGCACGGCCGGGCCAAAACCGGTTCGAGGCCATGTTGGACGACGGATCATGGCAGGTTGCGAGAATGTTGCTGCTGGCCACCGGTGTGGTCGACGAGTTGCCGCCTATCGAAGGCATCGAAGCATTCTACGGCGGCAGCGTTTTCCACTGTCCGTACTGCGACGGTTGGGAAGTCCGCGACCAGCCCCTGGCTCTGTACGCGCGGGCAGGAAAGGGACTCGGCACGGCGCTGGAACTGACGATCTGGAGCCGCGATCTGGTGCTGTGTACCGACGGGCCGGCGGAACTGTCGGGCGAGGATCGCCGGCAATTGGACCGTCATGGCATCCCGGTTCGGGAGGAATCCATCGTCCGCCTGGAGGGCTCCGACGGCGTGCTTCAGCGGATCGTTTTTGCCGACGGCCCGCCGCTGCCACGTCGAGCGATGTTCTTCGCCACCAGCTATCGGCAGCACAGCGATCTGGCGGCCCGGCTCGGCTGCGACTTTACCCAGCGGGGAGCCGTGGAGACGGGCCGGTACGAGACGACCAACTGCCCCGGCCTCTTCGTTGTCGGCGACGCCTCGCGCGACGTGCAAATGGCCATCGTCGCCGCGGCCGAAGGCGCCAAGGCCGCTTTCGCGATCAACACCGCCCTGTGGAAGGCGGATATCTGACGACACTCGGCTTGAGCATCGCCTGACCACGCGATCCTCCCCATCTGTCTTTCGCTGCAAGCCCTGGCTGGATCAACGCCCATGATCAATTGCGTCAGGTCGTTGCTGCCGATCGAAAACCCGTCGTACCGTTCGGCGAAATCTTCCGCGAGGAATATGTTCGACGGGATTTCGCACATCATGAAAACCTGCAGGCCGTTTTCACCCCGGTTCAGCCCGTTTTCCGCGAGCACCTCGTACACCCGGCCGGCCTCGTCCAGCGAGCGGACAAACGGGATCATCATCACAATGTTGTCGAAACCGATCTGTTCGCGAGCTCGCTTGATCGCGCGGCACTCCAAGGCAAATCCGTCGCGATAATCGTCGCTATAGTAGCGCGAGGCTCCGCGAAAACCGAGCATCGGGTTTTCTTCTTTCGGCTCGAATTGGGCGCCGCCGATCAAGTCGGCGTACTCATTCGTCTTGAAGTCGCTCATCCGCACAATCGTCGGCTCTGGATATTGCGAAGCGGCGATGGCCGCAATCCCGCGCGCCAGATGGTCGACGAAGTATTCCGCCTTGTCTTCATAGCCGCGCGTGTCCAGTTCGCGTGCCAGACGCTCGTCAAGCCATTGGCCGTAAGAAACTCGCGATAGGCATCCGAGGTCGTCGCGAATCCGCCCGGCACATGCACTCCCTCGTTCTTGAGCGACTGAATCATTTCCCCCAGGGACGCGTTCTTGCCGCCGACAATCGTCACGTCATCATTCGTCAATTGATCCAACCAGCGAACGTATTTCGTGGTCTCAGCCATGTAAACCTCTCCCATGCTTGCCTCGGCGGCCCGTTCTCAACAGCTGTCGCCGCGCCGCAGAGGCCAGCCCTCGAACGCGCGAACCGTCCGCCAAACTTCGATCGTCCGCCAAGCCCCCGTTATTCGCGAAGCCCCCATCGTTCGCAGTGATGTCCACCCGCTCGTCGTGGACCGCGGGCAACTTTGCTCTCGTATGCGAGGGCACACAGCCCTTTGCACATCGAGTGCCAAACCGTCGTGCTGGAACCGATTTCATCGAGTTTGTCCACGGCACCGGCCACCACCATGCTGCGAGCCGCAGAGTGTCAACTGGGGGAGCTTCCGTGTCGCGATCCGGGTTCGAGCAGGGGCAGGCAACGCCGCCAGACTGTCACGTTGCCGCGGCAGTTTGCCGCAGTGCTTACGCGCGCCGTCGGCTTACCCGTGAGCGTCGGTCGGACCGCGCACTCGTCAAGTCAGCGCCGGGATCGGCGAGCGGCAGAAACGCGATCGCCCGCGCGCAACGCGTCCCAGCGCGGACGCAGGTCGCGCGCCGCAGATTGCAACCAGCGGCCAAACGCGCCAGGAGATGCAGAGCACCACCCCGGACAAGAAACGCCCGTGACAGGAACCGCCGATGACCAGTGGGAACCGGCGCGCGTCGAACTGCAGTTGTTCGACTTGCTCTTCCCGTTGCTGGACGCGACCGTGAAATTGCCCAGCGCGAGCCCGTTCTTCCTGGAGCGACCGACTCTGGGCTTCGGTGACTTGCTGGTTGCCCTTGGCGCAGGCCACCAGCGTGCCCAGGCCCGCGTCTCCCAGGTGCGGGCAGTGCTTGAGATGCGGGCTGAGAACTAGACTGTTACGTTAGGTCACAATCGCGGCGGCAGCAGTTCAGGGCGCGTCGCTCGGAGCCACTCAATCACCTCAGCGCGCAGGTGTTGTGCGATGGAGAGCAGGTCTTCAACATCCTGCCGATTCACAACGCCGATCTGCTCATAGACGATGCGGCCTCGAGTCCGCGAGTACCGTTCCAAGCAGTTCGAGGTGTCAGCATGCGACTCGCCGAGGGTATAGCGGAGCGAATCAATGGCTCGCTTGTGGAGCGACTCGCCCTTGGGCACACGATAGCCCAGCGACCGCAAGGGTATGACGCACAACTGGAGCGCCGCATCGTAGGCGTGCTCGAAACGCCCCTCGTCGCTGACCGCTTCGACAGACGCGTCCGCGATCTCCCGGTCCACGACGGCAAATAGCTGTTGGATCTCGGGGATGTTCGGCTCACTGCGCTGCAGCCACGCGTTCTGCCGCCATTGTTCTAAGCTCATGGTCTAAGTCCTCCCTTGACATTTGTCCATTGGGCAAGAGTACCGGAACCTTCTCGCGACGATACACGTCGAGGAGGAACGGATCTCCCGCGGCGTACTTGCTGCGGAACAACTCACGCGCGTAGATCACGGGATTGATCCGGCGGCCCAAGGTGTTTTCCGCCTGCCGGAGCGGCCCCGCAAGTGCTTTGAGGGAAACCTCTCCCAGAATGAAAAGATCTATGTCGCTTTCCGCCTGTTGCCGATTCCGCGCGGTTGAACCGAAGACAAACGCCAATTCGACGCGGCCGGCCAGGGAACGCAAGGCGTCGCGGAGCACCGTCTCCAGACGCAGACCGTGCCGGACCGCCCGCGCGTCGGCAAGTTCCTCGAGGCTGTCCAAGACGCATTGGCATGGATTGCTCAGATTCATCAGGATCCCCTGAATCTTCTCCACCACGTGGTGGTCCCAATCGAGTCGCTCCGCAGCCATCGCCTTGGCCAGTGCCTGGGCGGCCACCTGCTGGAGAGCTGGGAATCGGGCGGCGTCCAGCCACGACTTGAACATCTCGCCCGCCTCTGCCGATTTCCCGATCTGTCGCTCCAGGGCCCAGGCACAGGCCGACCGCACAAGCTCGGGCGTTGCTTCCGAGCCGGCAATTTCTAAGAGCAACTTGCTTGTGGGGGAATCCTTCAATGCGGCGCCAGCCAATCCTCGCGCGGCGCCCGCCCGGATGTCGTCCGCTGGGTCGCTTTGGAGGCGTTCCATCAGGAGTCGACGGACCGCGAGATCGTTGCGGGCAACTTCTCGAAGCCCGGCGGCGCAAGCGGCCCGGACTCGAGGATCGTGGTCCCGTTGGAGGGCCCGCAGCAATGGACTTCGGACCGCAGGTTGCTTGCCCTTTGTCGTCGCCGCCGCCAATGCCGTGGCGCACGCAGCGCGAAGCTCCGCGGTCTCCGCCGACGAAAGGAGATTGCGTAGGCAGATCCCGGCCCGTCGATCCGTTGCGATCCTCCGACCCATCTCGCGGATTAAGGTTTCCTTCAGCTGCAGGTCCTCGGTTCGGCTTTCCAGAAGTGAGCACGCGCTGGCATACCAGGCTGCCGGGTTCTCCCGCAGAAGCGTGGCATTTATGTGGACCACCGGATACGATTCGCCATCGATCTGAACCTGAGACCGGCGAGCAGCCTCGGAGTGGAAGATATCGGGAAGCGCCGCCGACGCCGTTTGCAGCACATCCTTGAGCTGAGTCCGCCCCCAAAGACATGCCCAATCCTCCTCGTCAAGCTCTTGTTTCGACGTTTCCAGGATCGCCGTCAGCGTCTTCTTCGCGAGGTGAGACAACCGAGTGCCCTCGAAGTCTTCCAGCCGGCCAATCGCATTAAGCGTGATCCCGAGCCACCGCGTTCTGCCGAGATCCGCCAGCGAATCGAACGCTTGCGCGATCAGACGACGGTTGGGCACCGTGGTTCCATCAGCGAGACACGCCAGTGCCAGCAAGGGGGCCCGGCGCAGAAAACGCCCGATGGGATCGGGATCGTCGAGGATGCTCGACACCAATGATTCGGCCAACGGCGGGGTCAGTTGAGCGGCCAACAGCCGGACCACTTCGGACCACTGTGGATGATAGCAGACACCCCGCAGGCCGGCCGCAATGTCGCGCGATGATGACGCCTCCGCGTCGTCCCGCACGCCGAGAGATGCGAAGTACTCCTGTAGCGTTCGGTGAGAGAAGCCAAACAAGTCGAGACCCCGCTCTTCGATTAGACCCGTCCGCTCCGAAAGATAGCGAAGGATCCGGTCACAGGCATCCTTGGCCGTTTCGGACTCGAAACCGAGTCGCTGTTGGAGGTACTGCTGTATCCGCTCGGCGAGCCACCACCGCGGCGCTAGTGTGCGGTCGGCCTTCTGCATGGCCAGCGAGATGTCTGCCAACAGCCAACGGAACTCCCGCGCGTCGAGGTCGATGTCGTGCGTGTCTTCGAACCTGTCGGTGGACCGTTTGTTGCTCTCCCATGTCTCAAGAAACACGTCGACCACTTTCTCGTAAAGGTCGACCCGGCGCCGCGGCAGCGTGCCCCCCCGGGCCTCATTGAGGAGCACAAGAATTGTGAGCATCAACGGGTTGGAGGCTAGGGCCCGCACCCGCGGGTTGGAAAAGACGGCTGTGTGCAGGGCCTCCAAGACATCAGGCATCCGTTTGCCTTGGGCGCGCGAGAAGATTCCAGCCCATTTCTCCGCAAACGCTTCGAGCCGCATCTCCGTATAGCCCACGATGCGGAAGATCGAAAACCCCGTGCCCCGCCAGACAGCAGGTTCAAAGCCCACGAGACGCGAGGTCACCACGAACCGGTTCCGAGGGTATCGCTTGATGAATGCCTGTATGCTCTCGACGAGAAGCCGCCGCTCTTCCACGCCGCCGACCTCATCCAATCCATCCAACAGCACCAAGCAGTGCCGCCGGTGGTCTTCCAGTTCCTGTCGAAGGGCCGCTTCAACGTCGCAGCAGCCAGCGGCCACCGCGCGCGCGGCGACAAATCTTACCACGTCCACCCGATCATCGAGCTGCTTGGCCCGACATAACTCCGGCAGGCGTAAGAAGATCGGCGTCTCCTTCGAATCGCCGGCAGTCGCTGTTTGCCAAGCGACATAACGCAACAGGGTCGTCTTTCCCGATCCAGGATTCCCCGCCAGCACGATCCGATCTTGGCTCGCGACACACTCCGTTGCAGGCATAGATGGTTGGACGTTGGCCTTGCGGCCCGCCATCACGGGCGGTGCCGGACAAGTATTCTCAACCTCGCCGCATGACTGGCCCACTACGTCCACGTCCACAAAGACACAATCGATGGCCTGTCGCTGCAAACTGGCCATTCCCATACCCCGAAAATCGATCCAGCCATGCTCTTCACCCACCCATCTGTTGTATCTGCTGAGCGCACCTCTGACCACAATGTCGTCTGGATCGACGCCAACGGCACGCGCGATTGCCTCCAAAGTACTATTACGCACGGTGGAATCTCGTGAGCCAAGAATTCTGGCCAGCTGAGCACGCGAGACGCCAGAAGAATTTGAAAGTTCTTTTTGTGTAATACCTTTCGCCGAAATCAAAGATCTCAGCCGGAGAGTATCAAGCATTCTAAGCATACCAAGCTCCTACCGTGTAGACGGCTTCTTTCACCTATAATGATACAAACTGCGCCTCATTGTGTCAACATGCAGTCAACACTATAGCGATCAAATGAGACATTCGCGGCATCGGTATGACTCAAAGCAGGGCCACAATGTCGGAAGCGAGTGACCTGAGTACCGCTCGCCAAACCGCTCTTTTCGGCCACAGGTATGTCAGCAGTTCTGAAAACCTCGTAAGATGGTGCCCTTGTTCGTCGCGCGGTGCGGAGGGACTTCGAGCCTGGCGGGCGCAGGTTTTCTCACGAAGCAGAGGATGCAAAGCATGAGCATCTCGCAGATCGGGATCAGGAGAATTGCGGAAGAAACGGCCGAGATAGACGCTTCGTACCGCCAGCAGTTCGAGCGGATGAATCGACCGATGCGCTCGCAGGTGCGTGCGATGTCTGACGAAGAACTGCTCGCCAAACTCCGCTCGCTGAAGGTCTGCATCGATCGAGAAAAACTCGACGAATTGTCTCGCACGCACGCGGCGGCACACGAAGTGGCGGCCTTGTTCACCTGCCGCGAAGGCTTTGACGTCAGCAACGGGGGCGAAGACTGGGCCTGGTTCGCCATCGAGCTTCTGTGGACGCGCTGGCTGCCGGAACGGCCTCATTTGGAATTATTGGACGACCTGATCCAGGACGGGTATGCCGCCCAGCAGCGCCGAGACGCCGCCGCGTGCAGCCTGTGGAGACAAGCTTGGTCCGCCGTCCTGGATATTATGCGGCGTTGCGGAATCGAGACCATTGCGGCTTTCGACGAGCGGTTCGGCGGAACGCAATTCGTCTTCAATTGGATGCAGGATTTCGAGTCCGAACTGTACAACGCCGGATTGCACGACAAACAATTCTTTCGCGAGCGGGCCGCCCTCTGCGAGACCGTCCTCGAGCGATGTTGTGAAGACCCGTTGACGGTCGAGAACTTTCGCCGGGCCCTGGCCGAATCGCAAATTTTCCTGGGCGAAGCCGACGTCGGCGACCGGCTATTTCGCCAATGGTTGGACGGTGATCCACGCTGGGGATGGGGCTGGATCGGCTGGGCGGATTGCTACGCTTCCAGCAACGTTCACGAGAAGGATGCCGACCGTGCCCTGCAGATCCTGGACCAGGGGCTGCAGGTCGCCGGACTCCGCAACCGCTTTGAGCTGTTGTCGCGGATGGAGAGAACATTGATCGCGGCGGGACGCGGCGACGCGGCGGCGAAAGTTCGCCGGCAACTCGACCAGATGCGGGAAGCCGACGACGATTCCCAGGTCCGAGAAGGTTCGCGAGAGCTGCACCATCGCGGAGCCGCGACCCGTCTGATGCGGTCGCTCAGCTTTGGCGAACGAGGCTCGGCGTCCGAGGATCTCGACGCGAGCTGACCTCAAGGCGACGCAACATCGTTATTTTCCCAGCGCCGTATTCAGGGCCAGTATCTGCCGCGCTACCAACCATCGATAAACGTCGAACTCGGCCGGCGACCACAGGCCGTCGTACTTGTATTTGGTTTGCACTCCAATGGCATCCCACACGGATTGCAGCTCGCGCTGCGCCGTAGCGGCCGCCTGCTGAATCGCGGCGTCCGGATGCTGCTTGGCTTCGGCAATGGTCTGTTCCAGGGTGAAAACGTAGCGGTAATCGTCGTAGCCCTCGCGATACGCTTCCCACAGCGCCACAGGAATCGGCGTCCCGTCCGGCTCGTGGCGGTTGAAGAAGTCCATCGAGGAGCCGTCCAAATAGTTGAACGGGTCGCCGGTGCTGGACGAATAGATCCACGGGATCAGTGTCAAAAAGCCGGACCGCCAGAAGCCGAAACCGTACGTCATCCGCGCTCCGGCCACGGGAGTATGGTCGTTCTCGCCGTTGACGTGGTTGGGATAGCACCAGTACTCGACGCCGCGAGCCTGCATGTCGGCTTGGATCGCCGCACGGTCCGGGGCAAAGGGCTGCGTACACCAGATGTCGACATGCGGCCGCAGAGGATCGAACTGGTCGTGCGTCGGATCGGCGGTCACATAAGTGCGCACGCCGGCGGCTTTGCAGGCCCGCAGTACTTTGACCATGAAATTCACCGCCGCCGGGTCCGTGCTCGGCTCGTCCACCGGGTAGTACAGAAATTCCGGCCAGCCGCGCTGGCGGCGCTCGGCTTCGATGGCCTGGACCAACGCCGTCAGCTCCCGGCCGAACTCGTCCGGCGGATCTTGCACGCCGCGCAGATGGCTGCCGTAACGATCTTTCATGTACTTGGCATACACCGCCTCGGTGCTGATGTGCATCACCAGCGGGCCATGAAAGCCGTGTTTTCGCCCCAACTCGATCTTGTCGGCCAACAGATCCCAACGGAATTGAAACTTGCCTTCGGCGTCGGCCGCCGAACTGCCGCACGACAGGACGACGTTCCGGGTGCCGTGCGCAACCATATCGGCGTGCTCCAGCTCAGCCCGGCGGCGAAAATAATCCCGCGATACGTCATCCTCGGCGCGGGCCATCTGGTCATAGGGATGCCGATAGTAAATCGCGAACAATTTGGCCGGATCGTCACGCAAGCGGAAGGGCAGAATCCGCAACGTCACCGGCAATTCGGCTTTACCGCCGGAACACGTGAAGGTGACCGTGCCGTGGTACGTGCCCGCGGGCGCGTCGTCCGGCACGCGGAGCGTGAGCCAAATCCGGGTGTTCTCGCCGGCCGACAGGTCGAGCGAATCGAAGCGTTCCAAGACATCGGGCACCACGCGATAACGGTAGCGGACCGTATAGTTGGGCCGCGCTCGCATGAAACGCACGCGGCGAACGTCGACGTTGGCGGCCGGCACCGGCCCGATGTCGCTGACGCTCACTCGCGCGTCGCTCAAATCCGCCAGCGGATGGACGACGAAATTCAACGGCTCGAACTCGCCCGGCGTGGCGAACACACGCAGCGCGGGGCCGATTTCCTCGGGGCGGGGCTGAGTGCGGGGGTAAATGCACTCCAGGTAATGCCGCGAGTAGACGACAAAGCCGCGTTTGCGATCCGCATCGCTGACGAACGCCGATGCGTCGGATTCCGGCTCCGGCTCCTCCTGCCACCGTGCCCATTCCTCCGGCGGCATATTGAACGTCCATTCCTCCAGCGGCGCGATGATCTCGCGCTGGATGCGCTCCGCATCAGCTGCCGGCCAAGCAAAAATGGCGGACACGACCCACTTGCTGCGGGGCGAGAATCGAATCTCCAGCGGTTCTTCGTCCGCGCGAGCGTGGAACCGCAAGGCACGAAACCGGTAACCGCCCTCGAATTGGACTCGCTGCCGATCGTCGCCGATCTGAACGGTAAAGTCGAAGAAATGGGCGGACATCGCTTCGCTGGTCCCGCACAGCACGTACAGATCGACGTCGCCGGGCGGCGACTGGATCAGGAACACGGCTTCGCGATCGCCCAGGATGGCATCTTCGGTGATCGGATTGGTCCAAATGGGCGGCGGCTCTTCCCGGCCGCGGCTGCGGTTCTCGACCATCGTCGTGTAGGCCCGCGTCACGGCGCGCAAGCCATCGCGGGATTGCCAGCCGAAACCGGTTTCCGCAGAGAAGACGCTGGCGGGCGTCACCTGCGTACAGCCTTCCCAGACCGCCGATGCGCCGCTGCCCAAATCGAACAAGGTCGGCGCCGAGGGGACGGTTGGGGCGGCACCCAACAACAATGCAAAAACGAACGTGTTCATGACGGCTCCTTTGCTACTTCCACGGCGATTCGATCAAGCGGATGCGAGTTTCCGCTGTCGCGCCGCCCTGCACGCGTGCCAGCACCTCGTAATCGCCGGCCGGCAGCGAAGCGCCGCTCCGATCGAGCACAACTCGCTGCGGCCCCCGTCCGGCCTGGACGGCCGCGCGGGCGACGGCATTTCCGCCCTGGCGCATCTCGCAGACCACTTCGACGCGCTGGTCCGCTGTGACGCCGGCCAGCTGGAACGTCACGGCCAATGAGCGGGCATCGGCGAACATGACCGCGCTCTCAGACGCAAATTCCAGCAGCGTCGGGCGGGCATAGCGAGCCAGGACGATCTCGTCAAAGTAGAAGTCCAACTGATCTTGGTGCCGATAGTTGGATTCCGAAATGTGGACTTGCATCATCCGCACGTCGTGCCGGCGCGGGACCTCGCTCAGCGGGATACGGATCAGGACCCACTCGCCCTTTTTCAGTTCCGTCAACGGCCGCCGGTACGCGGCGTCCTTGTCGGGCACGTACAGCGCCAAGCCCACCGGCTCGCGCGGCAGCGCATCCCGCGTTGTGCCGGTGTAGATCCAAAACTGGAAATAGTCCCATTCCGACCAATCCCGCACCGCCGCGTCCCGCAGCGTGCAATGGGCCCGCGGCCAGCCGATCGGATACGCGGCCTCGCCCGCGAAATGGTCCACCGCGACGTGCCAGTGCAGCACGGGCGAGCCGGTTCGCGTGAGTGTGGTCGAGGTGGTGAGGGTCGATTCGGCGGCCGACCACTGCGGCGCCGACTCGGGGCCGAATATGATCCGATGTTCCAGCGCCGGTTCCCCCGCCGCGCTCGCGTCGATCCATACGTTCAGGACCAGCGCGGCGACAGCCAGCCGGCTCGGTAGCGAACAGATGCGATTCAAATCGTTCATAACTTGGATCCTCGTGGTGTGTCCATGGAGGAAGAACGTCTTCACCCGCTTTCTCGACCGTCAAATTCTTGGCGGTCGAGCACCTGCCCCTCGAGGCTCTTGATCTCGACGACCATTTTCAGCGGGGTCTTCGTAAAGCTCAGCAGGATGTAGCTGTTTTCGCTGGCCAGGAATTGAGACTTCGGGTCCGGGTACCGGTCGCCCTTGCCGCTGAGCGACGTGTTGTAGCAGGTAAAGCCGTCCACCTCGGCACGCTCGGCAAAGTAGCCAAAGCCGGTGATGGCGATGATTCCCCGGCGCAGCATCGCGCCCCACGAGCCGCCGACCTGGGCCCGCACGCTGGCGTTGCGCTCGTTATACAGCGTCACCACCAACGGCGGATTGGGACCGTCCATCAGCTTGTCGTACCACTGGTATTGGGCTGAATCCTTGGCGAACGGATGGCAGGTTTGCCATGTCGTGCCCATGTCCGAGATGTGGTTCAAGTCCAGGGCCACGAATCGCACGCCGAAGTCTGCCACGTCGAAATGCCACATCCACTCGTCGCCGGGAAGTTCGAAGAACTTGCGAAAGGCCGTGGCCTCGATGTCGTAGACCGGTTCCGCGGGCGGCTTCGGACCGCGTGGCCGGATCTCCCGGTCATGATTTCCCAGGACCGGCATGAACGGCGTGCTGCGGAACAAATCAGGATACCGATCTATCAATTCGCCGTACGGCTTGGTACATTCCTTCACGCCGACGCCGCAGCGTCGATGCAGGGAGTCGATGTTGTCACCGGCGGTCATCAGCAGATGCACGTCGTCACGTTGGATCGCATCCAGATCAGGCTTGCCCTGCCAATCCGCCACCACGGCGACTCGCAGCACGTCGGCGGGATACGCCTTGAAAGCAGCATCGCCGGAAGACTGGTCGCCGGTGAAAACGCGGTAGTGGTACGTTGCGTCTCGTTGGGCAAGCGGAATCTCGACGTGATGAAGCGTGACGGCTTCGTCCACTGTGACAGTCTCTGTGTGATCGCGGCTCAGCCCGAAGCGGACGACCGAATTGCCGGGTTCTGTGGTTTCCCAGTTCACGACGATCTTGCTGGGGTCCGTTGTGCGATGCGTCAGCCAGACCCTCGTGATTTCCGCCGAATCCGATTGGCACGCGAGCAGGGCCAGCAACGTTGTCAGCGCGAGTGTCCGCATTTTCTGTCCCCGATTCCGACGTTCAGAACTCCCGGAAAAAATCCGACGCCCGGCCATTGTCGCATGAAAATCGCCGCCGGACAACAGGAATACGGTGGCTGAGGAATACGGTGGCTGGAGGCACCCTTCCGCCGACACGAGACTTTGAAGTTGCGCGTTAGCAGAATTCGCCGAATTCGGGGCGTTGTGGTAGACGGTCTTCCGCCCGCAGCCGGCTGAATTCTCGGGAATGACACCTGGAAGCGAAAAGGCCCTGACGCTCGACTGATGGACTCTGGCCATTGCCATTTTCGTTGCGGGAAGCTTCCTCGCCCGGCGGACACATTACACGTACTGCTTTGTCGTCGCCGCAATCGAGTGCCTGTTTATGCCGCTGGGAACCATCCTCGGCGTGTTCACGATCATCGTTCTGGTCAGGCCCTCGGTCAAAGCCTTGTTCCAAGCAGTGGGAGCATAGAATCAGTCGCAACCGAAAGCGGCATCCCGTGACAAGCAAATTCATTGGATGGTAGAATGTCCGGCAACTGTTCCCCTGACCAACGGAGAATGCGATGATGAAGATTTTGCTCCCAATCCTGGTGTTCGGACTGCTGGCTGGTTTCGCGAAGGCCGCTGACTCCGATGACCAACTCCCGCCCCCACCCAGCGGCAAGGCTTGGAAATTGGTCTGGCACGACGAATTTGAGGGCGACAAGCTGGACGACTCAAAATGGGATGTGCCGGATCACAAGCGTCGGGATGGATGGTGGTCCCCCAAGGCCGTCGCCCTGGACGGCGATGGCAACTTGGTGATCAGCACGATGACGGACGGCGACCGGTATCTTGACGCTTGCGTGCGGACACGAGGCAAGTTCGAACACGCCCATGGCTACTACGTCGCCCGAATCAAGCTGCAAAACCAGCCGGGCCATTGGTCGGCGTTCTGGTTGTACAACTCAAGCGTCGGCAAGATCGGCGACGAAGGCCGGGACGGAACGGAAATCGACATCATGGAAAAACCGTGGCGGGACGACCGAGTTCAGCACGCACTGCACTGGGACGGCTACGGCAAGGAACACAAGTCCGAGGGCAAGGTCGCCAATGTTCCCGGCGTCATGGAGGGTTGGCACACCTTCAGCCTACTTTGGTTGCCGGACGAGTACGTCTTCTTTGTGGACGGCAAGGAAACGTGGCGAACCAAAGCCGGGGGCGTTTGCCAAGTGCCGTTGTACATCAAGCTGAGCGATGAAATCGGCGATTGGGGCGGCGACATTACCAAAGCAAAGTTGCCAGATCGTTTCCTGGTGGACTACGTGCGGGTGTACGATGCGGTGGATGCCAAGTGATAGACGACATCGTCGGTTACGATCCCGAACAGGACGCCGACATCTACGAACCAGGGGTTCAGAAATGCACGAAGAACAGAAGATCAACCCCAAGCACAGGGAAATACGACAGGTCTTGAGGATCGCTGGTCCACTGGCTGCCGGGCTAGGGCTGTTGCTCATCGCCATCGGCTTCGGCAGTTTCTTCATGTCCTTCGGGGGCGGCGGGCCACCACGTTTCTTTTGGTGTGCGTTTCTGGGAATGCCGATCCTGTTCGTCGGAACCGCAATGTGCATGTTCGGTTTCATGGGCGCACTCGCCCGCTACCAAGCCGGTGAAGTGGCTCCGGTCGGCAAGGACACATTCAACTACCTCGCCGAGGGCACGAAGGGTGGCGTCCAAACGGTGGCTACGGCTCTTGGAGCGGGATTGACTCAAGGCATGTCCGGGACTGGCAAGACGGTTCCTTGTTCCAAGTGCGGCCATCCTGGCGATGCTGACGCCAAGTTCTGCGACGAGTGTGGAACGCCGCTGGCGAAGGCTTGCCCGGCGTGCGGACAGGTCAACGATCACGATGCCAAGTTTTGTGCCAAGTGCGGCAGCGGCTTGACAACGTAGCCGGCTGCTCTGCTGATTGCTTGCCAACTCAAGGCCCAGGCATCCCCGCTGTCGGTGAAGCCATCGCTGCACATGCGGAAGTTTCGGCCGATTCTACACGCCGTTTTCAGCGTCGGGTAGAATGCGGGGGCTGTCACAGCCGGAGACGTCCTGGTGTTCGAGCCGAGTATGATGACATTATTGGCGTCGAAGTCGGCCGCACGACGATCATGGACGGCTGGGGCATCCACTGGAGTCCGTGGGGCGGCTGGATCTGGAGCCTTTCTGCCGGGAAATGCGTGGTCATTCGGCGAACGCAATTCGAAGGGAACAACGATGATCCAACGGGCATGGCTGGTGTTCGGGCTGACGGCATGCTGCGCCTGGGGCGCAGAGTCGCCACCGAATGATGGTTCGTCGCAGTTGATCTTGCACTGTGACTTCGACACCGACGCTTGGCTTCAGCAGTGGGGCTTGGCGAAGGCACCGGAGCGAGCGCAACTGGTGGAAACCGATCCAGAGCGAAAGTTCGAGCCATTACGGGGCCGGGCATTACGCGTTCGCGTCGAGCAGGGCGGACACTACGGAATCAGCCTGGAGTTTCCCTTCAAGAAACATCTCGGCTACGAGGCGGAGGATGTCTATTTCCGCTATTACTTGCGATTTGCCGACGACTGGACGCCGCGGCGCGGTGGCAAGTTGCCCGGGATTGGCGGGACCTACGGAAGGGCCGGTTGGGGCGGCCGGCCCGTGGATGGGACCGACGGCTGGTCCGCCCGCGGGTCGTTCGAGGGCCAGAAGGACGGCCGTACCCCGATTGGGTTCTACTGCTACCACATGGACATGAAAGGCCGCTATGGCTCGAACTGGGTCTGGGACCGCGACAAGCTTGGTTTTCTGGAAAACAATCGCTGGTATTGCATCGAGCAGTATGTACGGCTGAATATGCCCGGCCGGCCGGACGGTGTCCTGCGCGGGTGGGTGGACGGTCGGCTGGCGTTTGAGAAGACGGACGTGCGGTTTCGTGCCGTCGAGGATGGCGGTTTGCCGTCCGTCTTCCCGCAGCACACGCACCTCACGCATCCACAGAAACTGGGGACCCTCATGTGAACTCGTCGACTTGTGTTTTCGTTGGGGCCGAAGGCGGCCCACCTTCACCCGCTTTCGTTCGGCAAGTTGATAGTGATAGCACCGCCCCTCCACCACATATTCCTCATCGTGGAACTCCGGCACCGGCGAGAGCTTGGTTTTGCCTTTCCGGTAGGTCATCACGTCGAAGCCCTGCTGCGATCCGTCGCTGAGCCATCGCCTGCATCAGCTCTCGAGCCTCGGCCATGACGTGGACATGCGGGTGGTGAAGACTTGGGATTCCGGGGTGGCCTTTCGTGCCACCTTGCCGCGGAGGCGACGAAGAGTGGGCTCGCAGAATCGGCGTTTGCTTGACATTACGGCGGGCTGTCCTGTATAAGGGACGCTGTTGGCTGATACGATCAGTCGCACTTCTGCAGGTGACGCATGAATTCGTTTGTTGCTATCTGCTTTCCGTCGCTCCTCCTGTGTTCCACACTGCTGCCCGCTGAGGAGCTTCCGCTGGTCGAGGGGAGCGAGGCGCGATTCCGAATCTCCGATACCGTGGCCGTCCCGTCGCCTCCGCGATTCGGACTGAACCTGGATCCGCCGGCCATGAGCCATTGGGCCGAGGAACCGTTTCATAATCAGTGGTGGGGCGGGCCCAATCCGAATCCCATCGAAGCGCGGGTGAAACTGACCGCTACTGACGGCGGCGCGGACTTCATTGAGTGCGCGCGCGACAAGGACGGTCGCAAGGGGCCGGGCATGGGCTGGTACGACGTATTTCGCGACGGTTTCTTCGACGGCGGCGACGTGTGGGTCTGGCGCTACCAAGACGGCAAGGCCCGTTACGTGCGCCGCGGCACCATTGTCCGCTACCAGGCGAGCAACGACGGGGCCAACCGGATCACGTTGGATGGCGGTCCGGCCGTCCAGGCTGGCGACGAGTTCGTCATCCGCGTGGTGCGCCGAGATATTCCCAAGGGCAGCACCCGCACGATGGAAGGCAAGCCGGAGATCTGCGCCCGACTGCAAATCCTGGATGCCCGGCAGAGGAAGGTGTTTCTCGATGCCGGAGGCCGGATGGACATCGACGCCGATGCTCCCGCCAGCGGCGGTGGCGGCAGCCTCCGCATCGTTGTGCCGAAGGAGGCGGGGACGGTCTCGCTAGGCTACTGGCTGATCTCCAATCAGCAGCCGGATTGGCCTCGGTTCAAGGAAGGCGCGGCGTACGAGCTGTCGTTCTGGGCCAAACAGCAGAACCTTACGGCGCCAGTGGACGTCCAGGTCGGCGCGATGGCCAAGTCTCAGGTCTCGATCCGTCGCGACTGGACCCGACACACGATTGCCTTTCGAGGTGCTCCTCCCAAGGCCACCGATCCGCTGACCTTTTCCGTGGCCGGTCCAGGGACTCTGAACCTTGACAACATCTTCATCCACGAAATCGGCGACACACCGCCCCACGCGTTCTATCCGGTCGTCGTCGAAACCTTGCGCCGCTTCCAGCCCCAGAGCATCCGCTTATGGACGTTGCAGTGCAATCGAGGCTTTGGCCGATCACTCGACGCGGGGTTGGGACCGATTCAAGAAGCGAACCTCGAATTCGGTGAACTGGCCGGTGGACAGACCGCCGCGGCCGTGGACCTGCACCAGGAACTGGAATTGTGCGCCCAGGTCGGCGCCGATCCGTGGATCATCGTCTCCACTCAGTTCTCGCCTTACGAATACCTCAACCTTGTCGAGTATCTCGCGGGCGGCCCTGAGACGCCTTATGGCAAGAAGCGGGCCGCCCGCGGGCGCACGCAGCCTTGGACGGACGCCTTTCACCAGATCAGCCTGGAACTGGGGAACGAGACCTGGAACGGCATGTTCGGTCCGCAGGGTTTTTCCGGCCGGCCGAAAGAGTACGGTCAGTACGCGGACCTGGTCTTCCGCACGATGGCGGCAGCGCCGAGTTTCGACCGGACCAAGTTCCGTTTCATTCTCAACGGCTGGATCGCCGGCACGAGCCGGCAGTGGGGATACGGGCCTGTCGCGTTGGAGAACTGCCCCAGCGCCGACGTCTCGGACTTGGCTTACTACACGGGCGGGTGGGACGCCGTGGGGTTGATCAAGGCGGACAGTCTGAGCTGGGGCTGGTTCAACATCCTGACGTACAGTTACCGGATGCTCCGGCCGCGGACCGAAGAATGCGCCGCGTCAATCCGCCAAATTGCCCAAGAGCGTGGCAAGCCTGTGCAGATTGCCGTCTACGAGGCCGGCCCCGGCTACACACTGCCCGGTCCCGGTAAGTTCGATCTCGCCGAGCAGCGCGAGGGCAAGTCACTGGCTCAGGCGATCAACTCGCTCGACAGCTTCATGCTGAACTTGGCCAACGGGTTTGGCGACCAGGCGTTCTTCATGTTCCGCAACGGTCACTACTGGTCGTCACACAATCGGCAGTGGGGCGAACACCTCGCCTGGAAAGCACTGGGGCTGCGCAACAGCCAACTCCGGGGCGATCTGATTACGGCGACGCCCATACAGAGGGTAACCGTCGATCTGCCGGAGGCCCAGGCCGACATCGTGAACCAGTCCAACAGCGCCGACCGCCGCGTCCGCAATTTCCCCGCCATGCAGGACGTGCCGCTGGTGGCCTGCTATCCGTTCAAGGAAGGCAAGCGTTACAGCATGATGCTCTACTCACGCCGCATCGACGGCCCCACGAAGGTCACTCTGGAACTGCCCTGCGATCCCCGGCCGCCCCTGCAAGTCTACCGCTTGGCCGATGACGACCCCTCGGCCCACAATATCGACAGCGAGCTGGTCACGGTGCGGCAGGAAACCTCTTCCGATGCGGCGCGCACGCTCAGCGTCGTGCTTCCGCCGGCGTCGGTGCTGGTGCTGGTCTGCGAGGCGAAATAGCAGTCGGGAAGTGGCGCCCTGCACGATCATGTGAGCGCCGCGTATATGGTCTTTCAGATTGCTCGGAAACGATGGATGAATTTGCCGTTTGGGATGGCGTTCGCAAAAGACTTTTTTACCTGGGAAATACCCGCACTCTTAGCCTTGACGACGCACTAGGTCTGTGTTGAAGAACGAATAGAGGCCTTCAGCCTGTTGCTGGCGAGGGACATTGACATGAAAACTTGGTGCGTGCTGTTCGACCGCAGGATTCTTCTGGTCCTGCTTGCCACGATATGTTCCGCCGCGTGCAGCCCGACGAACGCCGCCGCCGCGGACCTGGTCACGAAGTTCGAGGAAACGGCCGAGACGTTCGCCAATCCCGGCCAAGGCTGGATGACGACCCGACGCATGCCGGATGGTCCGGGACGATTCCCGTATTCGGTCGCCTACTTCCGGTTGAACTGGGAGGACATCGAGCCAGCCGAGGGTCAGTACAGCTGGCAGCTGATCGACGAGCCGCTCGCAGCCTGGGCCAAACGCGAGTCCAGGATCGCCTTCCGGATCATGACCGCCAACGCCCATACGAAAGGCTACTACTGCTCGCCGAAGTGGCTCTTCGATGCGGGCTGTAAATCCTACGACTATGTCGCCGGCGGTGCCGATATCGCCTCGGGCGGGGCCCGGATCACTCGGATCGAACCCGACTATGGCGATCCCCTGTACCTGGAGAAACACGGCCGGTTCATCAAGGCCCTGGCACAGCGTTACGACGGCAATCCGCAGATCGAGTTCATCGACATCGGTTCCTACGGCATCTGGGGCGAGTGGCACACCAAGCATTCGCAGCCCTGGCCGGTCCGCAAGCAGATCATCGACATGTACCTGAATGGGTTCCGCAAGACGCAGTTGGCTTCGATGTCCGACGATGCCGAAGCCCTGGCCTATGCCTTGGCGCACGGCGCCGGTTTTCGCCGTGACGGCGTCGGTTCGCCGTGGCACGAAGCCAACTGGATCGGATCGCCAAAGTACGCCCAGGTCCAGGGCTTTGCCGATCAGTGGAAGCGGGCACCGGTGGTTTTCGAGTGGTACGGGCCCTACGACTATTTGATCGAGCGCGGCTGGTCATTCGACCGAGCGTTGGATTTCATGGCGGCGAATCACGTCACGTTCATCAACGACAACGTCGGCAAAGTGCCGCCTGACCAGATGCCCAAGCTGGAACAGCTGGCTCGGCGAGCTGGTTACCGCTTCGTGTTGCGCGAGATCTCGCATCCGGACAGCATTGCTCCTGGTGAAACATTCGCGGTGAACATGAAGTGGTCGAATATGGGCGTGGGCAAGCTGTATCGCCGCTATCCGCTGGTCCTATGCCTGCTGGACATGACGGGCGCCATCGTCTGCCAACAGCCCCAGGCGGACGTCGATGTGACGAGCTGGCTGCCCGGTGATCGATCGGTCGCCGCGACGTTACGGCTGCCAGCGACTCTGCAGACAGGGCAGTACACGCTGGGGCTGGCCCTGGTGGACCCTGCCAGCGAAAAGCCGGCAATCCGTTTGGCCATCGACGCGCCGCACACCGAGCGGCTGTACCGATTGAGTCCGGTTCGAGTGGAGTGAACCGCAAGTGCATGCGAGTCATCCTTTTTGTTTTTGTTGGACGTCACCATGAACACATTACTTCCTCTGCGTTACACGGCCCTGCTTCTGCTTGTCGCGATCGGGAACCTGACCGCGGAGGCCGTTCCCCCTGACAAGAAATTCATCGAACTGGGCTGGGACATTCCCTCCACCGCCGACCTTCGCGAGCACTGGCGAGACATGGAACAGGCAGCGCCCTTTGACGGCGTCATGTTCCGCGTCGAGACGCAGGACGACCAGAAAGGCCAACTCAGCAGCGAATCGATCTGGGACGCCAAGTCGTGGAAACGCGATTGGCTGAAGCCGGCGCTCGCCGATCTGCAGGCTTGCCGCTTTGAGCGATTCAAGGACAACTTCGTGCGTTTCAACGCGACGCCCGGTAACCTTGCCTGGGACGACGACGCTGGTTGGACGGCGCTGGCCGAGAAAGCCGGCCACTGTGCATGGTTGATGAAACGGGGCGGCGGCAAGGGCTTGGCCATCGACTTCGAGTCCTACGGTGCGGCTCAGTTCCGTTTTGATCCTGCCAAGCAGCGCACGTTTGCCGAGGCGGCGCAGTCGGCCCGACGTCGCGGCGCCCAGTTCGTTCAAGCCGTGGCCCAGGAGTACCCGGACGCCGTGCTGCTGACCCTGTGGCTGAACAGCATCAACTTCAAAGCGGGACGCAGCACACAGCCGCAGACCCTGCTGGCTGCCTCCGGCTACGGCCTGCTGCCTGCGTTTATCGACGGGATGTTGGACGCCCTGCCGCCCGGCATGATCCTGGTCGACGGCTGCGAAAACGGGTACTACATGGACTCGGCCGAAGCCTATCTGCAGGCCGCCCACGAGATGCGATCCTGGCACGGCGCCGGCGTCCGCTTGGTGTCGCCGGAGAACCGCGCCAAGTATCGCCAGCAGGTGCAGGCGGGCTTTGGTTTCTACCTGGACATGTACCTGAACGAGGAAGGGAATCGATATTACTTCCCGCCCTTGAACGGTTCACGCCTGGCACGGCTCGAGCGGAATCTGGGCTTTGCCCGCGATGCGGCCGACGAGTATGTGTGGATCTACGGCGAGCAGTGTCGCTGGTGGGGACCGCGGCGGGATTTGCCAAATACGGTGGGCCAAGGGCGGATGTGGGAAGAAGCCTTGCCGGGGATCACGCGTGCCATTGCGTACACGCGCAACCCGCTGGCGGCGGCCAAGGCGGAGCTGGCAGAACTTCGCAAATCCGGTCAGCTGACCAACCTGGCCAAGAACGCCGACTTCGGCCAGGCCGCGAGTCCCCAGGCCGGCGCGCTGCCCGCGGAATTTGGGGCTTGGCAGGACGAGAAGAACCTAACGGGCAAGTTCGCCTGGGATGCCGAGATCGGCGAGGGTTCCGGGCGGGCGACAAAAGTGAAGTGGGGCTGCTTCATCCAAGGTTTGACCGTCCAACCAGGCCAAGAATACGCCATCGAAGTTTCCTGCCGACCGCAAGGCCAGTCGCAGCCGACGCTGGTGATTCGCTGGCAGACCGCAGAAGAACGCTGGACGCAGGAGCAGCTGGATCAGACGTTTCCTTTCGAGTCGGGCGATGGCGAGTGGCAGTCGGCATTTGGCGTTGTGACCGTGCCGGATGGCGTAGGTCGATTGATCGTACTGCTGAACGTCACCGGGCAAATCGCAGACGATGACATTTGCTGGTTCGATAACTTAGGCGTGTATCGGCTGCGTCCTTGAGCCACACGGCGCGGCAAATCGCCAGGCGTGGTACCCGACGTCCGTGAAGGAAAGCAGTTGTTTCTTCAACGTCGGGCTTCTTCCGGCGTCGGCGGCGTTTCGGCCCCGTTAACATTTCCACCTTTCACATCCTTCACCGCCTTGTGGATTTCCGAGGCGGTCGCCGCGGCCTGGCCGGCGTACTTGACCTTGATAGACCTTGCCGATCTCGCCGAACACCGACGTGAATTGCAGCTGGCAGATCTCGACTTCGGCGTACACGCGGGATGGATAGGTGACCGTGATCTCCAGGGTCCAGGTGCCGCAGAACCCGAGGTCGCCGTAACCGGCAGTTGAATGCACATTCAAAACGAATCGCCCAACAGACGACCGCCTTAGATTCGGGGGATGCGGGTGGTCGACGCCCTGGACATCCTCTTGGCCGGCGGCGAGCAGGACTCCAGCTACGCGAAGTTCCGCTGGATGGTCCGCAACCATGCGGTGGACATCGTGCAGCTGGACGTGATTTACAGCGGCGGCCTCATTCGCACGTCCCGTGTGGCCCGACTGGCAGCGCCGACACGATTGCCGACGCAGCAGCTCGCTGCCAATACATCCACGGAAAACCAGACCGTGGCTACGGCGTGCGCATTCTGCCGCCGAAACCAGCGGCAGAACACTCGCTCCCGTTCGGATTGGATTGGCCGCAAGGCACAGCGATTCCGCCGCTTAGGATGTCCAGCTGCTTACTGGCTATTGCGTCTTCTGCCGCCGGAAAGTTGCTTCATAAAACCGATGGCCATCCGAGGGGCCGCTGCAGAGGTAGCGCCTGCATGTTATGTGGACCCCGTAAAACGCCTACCCAGTCGGGGGAAACTAGCTGCAAAAGCTTGTCAGGGAAAGGCTTCTTCGTTACGCTCATAGAGTGGCGGCTGAGCGATATGCCGCGGAAAGCGGCGTCGTAATTAGTTATTGGCACCGCAGAATTAGAAGTTATGCCCAGTGGAGAACACACCAAATGCCACGCATTTTGCCCTTGGCGTTGGTCTTCGTTGCATGCGGTACCGCGACACTAACCACGGCCTTCGGACGCACCTGGACTGACCGTCGAGGACGCAAGGTGGAGGCCGATTTGGTGGCTGTCGTCGACGGTAAGGTCAGGATCAAGCGCGCAAACGATGGCAAGGAATTTGACGTCCCAATCGACCGATTGAGCGACGCCGATCAGGCCTTTGTCCAGTCGCAGGCGAAATCGAACGAAGCGCTCGCAGCCGCCCGTGAGCAGACGTTTGCTGATGGTAAGCTCTACTTTGTTTCGCGGCCGGATACCGGCCGCGTTGAGTCCGGGGACGGACTTGTACGAATGGTGATCGGGCTAGATTACCAGCTCAAGCCGGACAGTAAACCACCCGCTGAGCCCTTTTCAATTGTTATGGCGTTTGCAGTGAAGGACACCGACACTGGACAACTTTACGAACATAAGGGCATCTGGACGCCGCAGGAATTGAAGGACTTGAAATCCGGGAGAACCGGTGCCATGCTGCTCGGTGCTTCATCGTTACGAGGCGAGGGAGACGCCACGCTCTATCTCACCAAGAAAGAAGATAAGGAAACGCCCATTAGCAACAAGATGTCTGTTCCCGTTCTATTCAAATAACATCCAATGGTAATGGGGGCATAACAATCAAATGCAGCCGACGAACATGGCCCGTCGGCTTTAGGTTGCAATTCCATCGTTCAGCCGGCCATGTTCGCGGCTGATTTGAAACGTTCGGCAGAAGACAAGGGCTCATTCCATGAGAGCATCAAACCACGCGAAAGCTTCTCTGTTCACACTCTTGGCCCTTCTTGTACTTCCTGGGCTGGGCACGGTTGCGATTGCACTTGCTGCCGAGTCGACCGCGCCTCCTCGCGCGTGGACAGACATCCACGGCCGGAAGATCACTGCAGTCCTCATCGACTGCGATGCCCAAAGCGTCCGTCTGAGGAAACCCGGTGATGCCACGGTGTACACGGTTCCGCTCGAACGCCTATCCATGGCCGACAGGGAATACGTCCGCACCGTCGGACGCCCAAAGGCTCCAGACACGGCGCCTTCCATGTCGCCCTCCGCAGTGAATCCGCGTTCCGTTGAGCCTCCCGTCCCCTCACAGCAAGGAGGACTTCAGCCCACAGACTGGGACAAATCGGTGCGAGGGGACATCGACAGAGCAACCGGTTTAAGGACCAGAGACCCCGTGTCGGCACTCTTGCTCTTCAAAGGCGTTCTTGACCGCACGAAAGACGGGCCAACTCCAACACAGCAGGCCTGGTTGACGGAGCAAATCGCGCAATTGAAGCCCACTGCCTTAACCACCCTTCGGCAAGACTACCAGGCAGCGACGGCGCAATCCAATCTGCTCGACATGCTGATCGCACAGGTCGTGGCTGACAAGATCGCCAAGGAATTCCTTGATGGCAAGGCCGACATGACCGCCGTGAAGAACCGTGTTTTCACTGAGCAAGCGAGCCCCCAATACGTTTGGCGCGTCGATGAGGCGGCCCTCCAGGACGTTGCTTCGCCGTACACCGAGGGCGGGAGTTTCAATCGGATCACGCTCACTAGCAAGAAGGGGTCCCATCTCGTTCGCGTGACAGCGCGGGTCACAAACATATCGCGGGGAAGTGAGAAGCCCTACACGCTTTTTGCATTTGAGCCTATAGAGACTGCAATTGTCCCCATTTTCCAGAAGCAGGATGAACTTCCGAGTTCGTATCGTTGGCTTGACGACAGCTTCATTTACCTTCTCACGCCAGCGTTCGACCTTATCCCCTGCTCCCACGTCGTTGAGGGCTGTACCCTACGTACCGGTTCTCTGACCGTCAGCGGTCCCGATGGAAGTGGCCGTGTTATTGCTCTTCCGCAGGCCGTGAAAAGCGAGGCATCGATTAACGTTGATGTAATCTTCTCGGCGCCGGACGATCTCAAAGGGTTCAAACTGTATGTGTTCGGGGCACGGCCAGTGCCGACTGCAAATCAATAGATTAATGTGGGCCAGCGAAAAACTGAGCGGAGGAGGGTCAGGACTCTTTCCTCCCACCGCGAAAGACCGAACTTGAACGAAAGGCCGAACCAGCGATCGGGATAGGGGTCCGGGTTGCCCCGGAACCCCTCGCACACCACCTAGCATGCGCGTCTGCACTAGGCGGTTCGATTCTTGGCAGTAAGCTTCGTCCAGATTCCTAACAGACGTGGTAGGCCCCGTTCTTCCATGAGTGCCGTCGAGAGTGCTTGATGCACCGCTTGACTGGAGGAGAGCACCCAAGGCCTCTTGCTGCTCATACCGTGGGTGTAGGCTTCGTGTTCGGGGACGCCCAGCTTCATCAGATTTGCGGCCCGCGTGCGCCTTTCGGGCAATCCGTGTCGTCGACGAGGAGGTTAAGGCTACAAGAAGAGCATGCAGGCAGCTGGCAAACATCGGAATGTTTCGGACGCCCGGAGAACACGCTGTTTAGCCTGTCGACCGGCTGGGACGGCCTCACAGGTTTAACGCCCGCAGCAGGATTCTGGTCTGCGGCAGCTCTATTCGGGGTGGGTTGGGGTTCGTGGCGTGCCTTTTGCCTAAGGAACCAGCACGAAAGCCCCGCAAGAACGCAAGAAGCCGGCTGGCGACGTCTTCGCAGGAATAGAGCCTTCCGTGTGAAGGGCCGCCAGAGGCGAAGCTAGGGGCCTTAGAAGGCATGCTACCCATCTTAACACGCTGTCGGGATTTCGGCTTTCCATGGCAGCCGGTTCGTTGCGGAATGAGCATCTGGCGGGCTGACGAGGCAATGACGCCTGCGGCATCGCTGTTCTATGGGGCGGCAACCTGGTGGGGGATGCATCATCGCGACCGGGACCAAGAAGCCAGTTCCTCGGCCAGCTTATCGCGGCTGTTTGCGGAGATGGTCATCACCTCGACGTCCGGTCGGCACCTGACCGCGGCGATGAACCCACCGCCCTTGGCCGCGACAGTGGCCAGCACGGGCACTCGGCTATCCAGCACGCGGGTGACGGCCTCGGCGAAGACGCGGCTCAGGCATTCCATCTTGCCGATCTCGTCGATGACGAAGACGTCCACGGAGTCCGCCGCCGTGGCGAGTTCCGCCTGGAGGATTGCCTCGAAGCCACCCACGTCCACGCCATAGCGGCCTACCCGGTGGGAGCTGCGAAAACCCGCGTGCGCAAGCATGGCCGCCTGGCCGGCCAGACCGACCGCCTCGAAACCAACGCGCTCGCCCTGCTTGCGGATTTCCTTGGTGTAGAAGCCCGCCAGCCGCAAGTCGGCCAAGCGCTCGATGACCCGGCGGATGACCGTCGTTTTTCCGCAGCCAGGCGGCCCAGTCATAAGGACATTCTTGATGGTGGCGTGAGGCATAGGGCACCCTTATGCTCCCATCGTAGGCCCCGTTGCCCTGCGTGCCCAGTCGGGCTGGGCGCCCCACACTTTCCCCGACGCGCGGCGGGAGCTACAAAGGGACGCAGCGAAAACGTCGATTCCGAGCGTCTGACGGAAGCGGAAGGGCCGCAGACAGAATCGCGAACGAAAAGCTTTCGTCCACAAGCCCAAGAACATCTACCGTTGTTGCCGGTATCGGAAAAATCGGGAGGATCGAACAATGAAACTGTACTCCGTGGCATGCGTCCTGTCCCTGTTCGCGACATCCGCCCCTGCCACGCCGCCGGACATCCCCAGCCTGCCCTGGCAGGAACGTTCGGATTGGATCAACGTGAAGACCGACGTTACGCTGCCCGCGGTCGGCGACGGCCGGGCCGACGACACGGCGGCGATCCAAGCGGCGTTGGACCTCGGGGTGCAGTCAAAGGCCGTTTACATTCCTCCGGGAACGTACCGCATCACCCAGACCCTGGTCTTCCAAGGGCCGGCGGTTGGCTGTCTGGTGGTTGGTCACGGGCGGGACACGAGGCTCGTCTGGGACGGCCCGCAGGGCGGTCGCATGTTCTGGAGCAACGGCGTGGCCTACAGCCGCTACGTGGGTTTGAGCTGGGACGGCCGGGGCAAGGCGGCCGTTGGCTTCGACCACGCCGCCCAACAGCGGTTCGAGACGGAGGTCCGCCACGAGCACGAGTCCTTCCGCAACTTCACCGAGTACGGTATCCGCGTAGGGCACCAGCAGAAGGTGGCTTCAGCCGAAATTCTGTACCGCAACTGCCTGTTCGAGGACTGTGGCACCGCCCTGGCTTTTCTGACCTTTAACGACTACGACAACACGGTGGACGGCTGTGAGTTCCGCAACTGCGGCACGGGCGTGCTCGATCATAAGGGCAACTTCTACGCCCGCAACTGCCACTTCGAGGACAGTCGGCAGGCAGACTTCCTCGTCGGCAGCGAGCATGGCAGCTCGATCCGCCGCTGCACGTCGGTCGGCTCGCGGCGATTTGTCGAGGAGCTGGGCACGATCGCGCCACTCACGATTCAGGACTGCCACGTGGCCGATTGGACCGATGAGGAGGGGGCCGTGCATCTGAACGGCAGTCCGGTGCTCATGTTCGACTGCTCGTTCAGCCGGCCATCTCTCAAGGGGCGACCATTCGGCCAGTCGCCGGTGCGGATGGTCAACCCGGCGCAGAAGCTGATCACGAGCAACAACCGGCCCAGTACGAGGGACGGCTTGGTCGGCGGGGCGTCGTCGGCGAAGCTCTATGAAATTCCGGACAGCCAGCGGCGGTCCGGCGCGATCACCTCGGCGGATCGGCGGTTCTTTCGCGATTCGGCCAGCGTGCCCGGCCGAGTCTTCGACGCCGTACTCGATTTCGGCGCCCAGGGGGACGGCCAGGCCGACGACACGGCCGCGATCCAAGGAGCGATCGATGCGGCGCGGCAGGCGGGCCGGGGCGCGATCGCTTACCTCCCGACCGGACGCTACGTAGTTTCCCAAACCCTCGCCGTGACCGGCCGTGACTACTGGTTCGGCGGCAGCGGATTCCGTTGCGGCCTGGTCTGGCGTGGACAGCCCGGCCGGCCGCTGATCGAGGTCTCTGACGCGCAAAACGTCACGCTGGCGAACCTGGCTGTGGGCAACCACGATTTCGGACCAATGAACCACGGTGATGACATCCGTGTGACGTCGCCTTCCGGCGTGCCCTGCCTCGTCACCCTCGACGAAGTGTACGGATACGGTATGTACCAAAAAGCCCCCGACGTCCACGGTCTGCACTTCGACCGCCTGCCGGGTGGCAGCGTGGTGGACGCCGTTCACGTCCAAGGCAACCTCCGAATCACCGGCTGCGAGAGCGCCCTGCTCTTGTTCCGAACCTCGTACGAGGGCACGGTGACAATCGAGGGGCCGGCTGCCACACAAGAAGGCTTCATCGGGTTTCTGACCAGGCTGGCGACCCAATCGAAACCGACCTTGCGGGTCCGGGACAATCGCTCCGTGGTGATGAGCGACTTTTACAACGAACAGAGCGATCAGCACCTGATCTTCGAGGGCGCGGCCGGTCAGGCCGCAGGGGCCGTGACGATCCAAGGCCCGAAGATGCACATGTTCACCCAAGAGCCGGTCTTCGACATCCGCGACTATGCGGGGCGGATCTACTATGGCCAGAGCCAATTCTATGTGGAGCCCAAGGAGCCGCGGTTTGTGTCCCAGGGAACGCGCCCCGTGCGTCTGATCCTGGCCGGTCACTTCTGGTACGATACGAAGCCGCGTTTTGAGCTGGGGCCGGAGGTGAAGCTGACGATGATGGCCAACCGTGAAGTTCCGGATGTGGGCGTGGACGATGAATCGGTCAGTGCGCTGGCAGCGGCACTCCATGACCTGCGGCGACTCGGAGAATTAGATCAACGGTTAGCGTCCGGGTCTTTGATTTCCACACAGGCTCAACCATGAACGATCTCGCAGTTCGATCACTGCCTTTGGTATTGGCATACCTCTTGTGGGCGTCACTTCCCGGCCGCGCCGACGATTGGCCGCAGTGGCTCGGCCCACTGCGCGATGGTGTTTGGCGCGAAGACGGCGTCGTGGATCGGTTCCCGCCCGCGGGACCGCCGGTCCGGTGGCGGACGCCGATCGGACCCGGGTTCTCCGGGCCGGCCGTCGCTGGCGGTCGAGTGTTCCTGATGGATCGCGCCGTGGAGGAAGGGGCC
>Ga0366819_10102_pt1 | contig 51123 bp, 34 predicted proteins | sample TotcelFGM3001N15_FD_207091 | JGI IMG/M metagenome (GOLD analysis project Ga0366819, IMG submission 207091) | Enriched cells from coal bed in the Powder River Basin, Montana, United States - Total cells FGM rep3 HSBNCT.FGM.300.1.N15 ... | reverse complement strand
CCGAGGGCGATTTGTGCCGCCACAGGCAGGTGAGGGCCAACCTTATCCATCCGGGCATGCTGGTTCACGCGGGCGTGGGCCAATTCGGCCATCAGCAACTCGAGTCGCTCCATAGCGGCTGCCCGAGCAACGGGATGGCAGACTTGCGAACCGCCAGTCACCACTTCGTCGTCAAACGCTCGTTGCGCGCTGATCAACAACTCGGTGATTGTGGCCACATCGCGGACTTCCGCGAAGGCCGCCTGGGTTGCCTCGCCTTCCGGGGCATCTGTCACGTCCATCGCGAGCGCCAATGAGGCTGCGCTCAGCGGCAGGCGGCTTTCGAGCGACTCCAGACGCAACCTGCGGCAGGATGCTGCACGGCGGCGCGAAGCTCTGAAAGGCGATAACGAGCGGAAGATTCGCATAGTTGCATTTCCCTGTCGGCGGTTCGCGGAACGAATAATGAAAGTGCCTAGCATTGATCACAGCGAATGGCACACCGGAGACCGATCGTGCCATCCATAAGGGAAATCGAGAAGCAGCTTGAGAACCAGACAAGGAAAAGAACAAAAAGTTAAGAATTTTCCTTAAGGGACCTCGCGACTGCTCGCTTCACCGGGGATATCAACGGCTTTGACAGCGTATGCGATGACAAGCCGCTGCCTGCGGTTCCGATAATTCTCAACGTTCAGGTACCTGTCCCAGACCCGTTCCGCGAGACAAAGCGTATTCTTTGCCAGCCCGAACTGAAGCCAGCTACGGCCGGAATCACGGAATGACGCAAGACAGGTCTCAAGGCTGAATAACCTTTAATCGATCACGAATATCCGGAAAGACGTCCACTAAGAGCTTCGCTGGTATCGGGGCCACATTAGCCCCCGCCTGCTTCAAAAGCTCCTTGAAACGAGGATCTTGTCCTAACATCGGTGCGCGAACGACCAATTCTTGGAGCCTGTCCGGGGGTAAATGAAGCTCCACCGCCGCCTGACATGAACTCCACGCTTTTTCCAAGAGATGTTCCCGTTCCGGGGCGGCAGCCTCGGAGCTGTCCCTTGCCTGCAACGCAACGAAAGCAGAAGCGTAGATGGTGGCAGCAACACGCTCCAATTCCGCTGATCTCGGCCCCAATCTCCGCGCGACATCGATGTGGTCGATTGCCGACGCAAAAAGTTTCGCAGCACGAGTCTCATGATTCGCCGCGGCCTCATTCCGCCCAGTTCTGCGTGCTTGTTGCGCTTCGATCATTGCATCGTGAGCCAGCTGTGATTTTGCGAGCGCCAGATTATGCCGCGCTGCCTGCAACTTGGGATCCAGCCTGATTGCGGCTTCCAGACGCGTGATCGCATCCATGCGGTTATTTGCGTTGGTGAGACAAAAACCCCAATTATTCAACATTGCCGGCGTCGCATAGTCTAACTCGGCGGCTTTGGCGAAATAAATGTTCGCCGCGCGATAGTTATTCATTTGAGTCAGGCACCACGCCAGACTAGCGGCCGCTTCGACACTGCCGGTCTGCTTCCAACTCGCTTCAAAGTCTTGGTGGACGGAACGCAGCACTCCAGACCGCTCCACTTCATCCAACCCTGCTCCTTGCGAAGCCATCAGATCGGCCCAGCCGCGCAGCAGAAGGGCCTGGGCGAAGTCGCTACGATTGTCAAGCGCACGCTCGAAACACCGGCTTGCCGCGGAAAAATCGCCCGCTTCCAGATAGGCAACCCCCAAGTTGTATTGGCGTTCATACAGCGGAGCACGCATCGCGAGGCCGATTCCCAAGGCGGTGCCCGCCAGCAGGAGAATCGCAGCCACGCTTGCCAAGGCGAGTTTGTGCGCGCGAACCCAGCGGCTGGCGCGCGGGACGGTCCGCAAATCATCGCGAAACTGTTGTGCGACCTGCTCCGCCGAATCCGGACGCTCCGCGCGCTCGAAGGCCAGGCAATCGGCGATCGTGCGGGCAATCGCCGGGCTCACGACCTGGGCCAATTCACCGCGAAGGTCTCCCGCCTGCCGTTGTCTTTCGAGCAGCAGGCGAGCGGCCTCTTTTCGGTCCTGCGGCAGATCCTCGGTCGGAAAGGGAAGTCTGCCGGTCAGCAACTGAAACATCGTCACGCCCAAGGCGAACAGGTCGGTGCGATGGTCGATTTCCGCGGCGCCGGCATGGGCGTCGTCCGCCAGGACGAATCGCAACTGTTCCGGAGCCATATAGGGAAATGTTCCGCCGACGATCGCGGCAGAACCGGCCTGTTGCATGGACAGGTTGAAATCCAGCAGCAGCGACCGTCCCGCGGCGGTTAACAGCACGTTCGACGGTTTGACGTCGCAATGACAGATGCCTTGCCCGTGAGCATAAGCCAGGGCTTCGCACAGTTGCGCCCCGGTCTCCAAGATTGCCTCGGCGTAGGAACCGCGGCGCAGCGTCCAGTGAATTCGGCGGGGATCTGCGAACTGCCCACCGCTCGGACCGCCGTGCTGCTGGTCGGCTTGCCGGATCGCGGCGAGAACGTCGGCTCCCTGCGGGCAGGTCTTGCCGGGAGGAAAGACCTCCGCGAGAACAGTCGCGAGCGTCGCGCTGCCCAGGTAGGGCATGCAAATGATGGTCAGACCGGGACGGGGGTGAGGCTGGACGGAGAAAACCGGCACGATGTACGGATGGTCCAACCGACCGAGGCGGGCGGCTTCCTCGTTGGCCTGAACGCAGATCTTGACGACGACTTCACGGTCGCCCAGGTCCCGCTCCCGCGCCAGAAACACCCGCGAAAACCCGCCTCTGCCGATTTCGCGAACGATGGTAAATCCGGCGACTTCCTCACCCGCTGCGGGCCATTGCTGCGAACCGTCGGGGGCAAAAGCGTCCGGATGGTGGTCCAGGTACTGGTGAACTTCCAGCACTTTCAAGAGCGATTGCGCAACGTCCGGAAAACGGCGCGCAAACTCCTGCGGATCCGCCGCCTCTCCCGCGTCCACGCGCCGGCAGAATTCCTCGTAGGCTAAATCGACGACGACCGACCGATATTGCGCCAACTCGGGATGGTTTTCGAGGATCGAGCCCGCGTCAAAGACGTCGCTGTCTCCCGAGCGCGCAATGATTTCCGAGGCCAACGACTTGGCGTCGTCAGCATTCAACGTGGGCGCATCGGGGTCGGCAAGATCGACGCTCATGCTCCCCTTTCCAGCCGCGTGCGCAGCTTGTTCAGCACGCGGCTCACCGTCTTCTCGCTGACCCCAAGCTTGTCGGCGATCTCCTCCTGCGAGTCGCCGACGGCGCGCAGTTCTACGATCCGGCGGTAATGGGACGGCACGCCGTCTACCATCCGTTGCCATTGTTCATGCATGATGGCGACTTGACTCGGCGGCGGCTCCCGGCCAGGTACCGGAAATCCCTCGGAGGGCCCATCCGAGATCGAACGTTCGCGAGCGGTGTCCGCCTTTTGCGTTTGCCCATGCCGGCACTCGTCGATCACTTTGTTGCTGGCGACGCGAGTCAGAAAAGCGACCAACTGGGCGGAATGTTCGAACTGGGCTATTTCACCACGGTTGCAGAAAAACGAAGCCCACACCGCTTGGACAAAATCGCTGGTATCGAACTTGGGACGCAAAGTGCGATTTAGACGCCGGCGCACGGCGCGGCACAGATGGTCTCCGTACAGGCTCAGCAGTCGCGTGACCGCCGCCTCTGACCCCGCGGCGATCTGTTCCATCAAGCTTTGAAAACCGCTTTTGACTTCATTCATCAGCGCACCCCAGTCAAACCGGAATGTCGGCATCCGGAAAATGCCTTTGCCAATTCTTCCTTGGATTGGAACTCCATGCGTCCCCGTTGCGTCCCCAGCACGCTCACCGTCAAAAAAACGCGCATTCATTCACAATTACACGCTGAAGCATAGCCGAAATCCAAAGCCCGCACTATCCAACGGTGGAGGTGCGCATTAACCACTATCCAGGGTTGTTATGGGGCGGTCCGGGACCGCTGGCTCTCACGCTGTTTTCTCAGGCTGTTGCGTGCCAACGGAATAATCCTCCCTTAGGATGAATGTCGGCAGCTCGCAGTTCCTTTTCCGCCTGCCGTTCCCGCCAACGGAAGTCCGCGCTACGATGCAGCCTCCCGCGCCAGCGCCCGAGCCAGGGCGATGGCCAGACGCTCCCGCTGGACCGGTTTCGCGAGGATTTCGCGGATTCCCAAGTCCCGGACGTGTTGCGCGATGCCCGCCAATTCATACCCGCTACTGACGATTATCGGCATACCCGGTCTGGTCGCGAGCACTTCGCGAGCCAGTTCGGCCCCGTTCATCTCGCGCATCGACAGATCGGTCAGAACCAGATCGAACTGGTGGGGGTGCGCGCGGAACGCGGCCACCGCCTCCAACGGCTTGCCAAAGACGCTCACGCGATAGCCCAAATGCTCCAGCAAACTTCGCATCGCGTCCCGCACCAGGGCATGGTCGTCGACCAGCAGAACATGCTCGCCGGCACCGCGCGGAAGCGGCTGCTCCCTGCCGGGCTCGACCGCGGGCCCCGTCGGCTGCTCCGGAAAGTAGGCATGCATCGCGGTGCCTGCGCCCAAACGGCTTTCCACCCCAATGGCGCCCTCGTGTCCGGTCATGATTGTCTTCACTACGGGCAGCCCCAGCCCGGTGCCTTGCCCCGCGGGTTTGGTGCTGAAAAACGGTTCAAAGATTTGCTCTTGAACCTCCGCCGTCATCCCCCGGCCATTATCCTGGACGGTCAGCCGCACGTACGGGCCCGGAACCAAGCCTGGGAGCTTCGCCGCCATGTCGGTGTCCACGTCTACGTTCTCCAAAGACACCTTGATACGTCCGCCACTTGATTCCAGGGCATGGCAGGCATTGGTCCACAGATTGACGACAACCTGCTGGATCTGAGACGCATCCGCCATCACGACCCGTCCCGTCGCGGGAATTTCCACGGCAAGCTCGACACCATCCGGCAAGGAGGCTTCGAGCAGCCGTAAGGCCTCGTGCACGGCGGGCCCCAACTGGATCGGGCGGCGCTGCTGCTCTTCGCGGCGGCTGAAGGCCAGCATTTGGCGCGCAAGCCCCGCCGCTTGGCGGCTGGCGCCGATCGCCCGGTCCAGGTACTCGGCGGTCTGGGCGTCGCCCGCGCTGGCGGACAAGGCCAATTGCGCATTGACGATAATAGCGCCCAGAAAGCTGTTGAAGTCGTGGGCGATTCCACCGGCCAATTCTCCCAGAGCTTCCATCTTCTGAGCTTGACGGAGTTGCGTTTCGAGCTTGCGAAGCGATTCGTCCGCCCGCTTGCGCTGGGTAATATCCTCCGCGACTTTGACGAAATGCAAAATGGATCCGCCATTGTCGCGAACCGGCGAGATCGCCGCAGATTCCCAAAATAATTCGCCGTTTCGCTTGCGGTTGACAAACTCGCCCCGCCATTCGCCGCCTGCCATAATCGTTTTCCACAGTCGAGCGTGTTCCGTGGAGGGAGTTTGCTCCGACTTGAAGATCCGGCAGTTCTGGCCGCGCACCGCCTGGGACTGGTAACCGGTCACTGCGGTGAATCGAGGGTTGACGTACTCGATGTTGCCGGCCGCGTCGGTGATGGTAATGATCGCCGGGCTTTGCTCGACCGCGTGAAACAACAGCCGCAACCGCTCCTCGGCCGCCCGTCGGGCCCGCCGTTGCTCGGCTTCCTCCATACTGCGCTGAACGGCTGCCCCGAGCCTTGCCAAGCGGTCTTTGAGAAGGTAATCGTAAGCGCCGGCTCGCATGGCAGCGACTGCCGTCTCCTCGCCGATCGTGCCGGAAACCAAGATAAAAGGCAGTTCGAGCCCGCTGGCTTTGACCAGTTTCAAGGCGTCCAGTCCACAGAATCTCGGCATGGAATAATCGGCGAGCACCACATCCCAGCTGTGCCGCATCAGGGCCGCCTGCATCGCTTCCGGGGTGTCCACCCTTTCGCATGCCAGCTCGTATCCGAACCGCTGCAACTCGCGGGCGATCAGTTGGGCGTCGAGCGGAGAGTCCTCGACAAGTAAGATGCGCAGGGGGAGTGCAGCCCGCGCACCTGCAATTTGCATTTCAGTCATCAGTGAATCCTCCGACACCGCCGGCCCGACAAACTTGCCGTCGCTAGGTTGTCCTTCGAATGCCGCGCGTACCATCATGCTTGCGTCACCCGCGTTGTGCAAGGCCGTTCCTCCATCGAACGACCGCGGATGCCTCGCGGCATCTCGCTCGACGAGGCTCCCTATTGCAGAAGAGCTATTTCCATTAGAATGTAGCAGCGGCGTTGTAAACAACCCCTGCCCTGCAAGAGATGGGGTTTTCAGCAGCCGCAGCAAACTCAGCAGGTAAGGCAAGATGGACGAGCCGGTCCGACAGAACGAAGATCAGGTGCGACAGTTCATGGCTGTTCAGGAAGCCGAAAGCCGCCGTTTGAGCCGGCGGCTGCACGACGAAATCGGCCAATTGCTGGCGGCCTTGTGCATGCGATTGCATTTGGTCCAGGACCTCGACGTGCAGGACGCGGGTCCGCACTTGGGAGAGTGCCTGGCAATCGCTCAGCAGTCGATCGAGAAAGTCCGCGAAATATCGTTCGACTTGTCTCCCTTGATGCTCGAAGGCGGAAGCCTTCTGGATACCGTACGCTATTATTTGGATCATCAGTCCCGGCGTCACGGCTTGGCCGTGGACTTCACTGCCTCGTCTTCGTGGACGCCGTTGCCGCGCGAAGTCGAAGGGGCGTGCTTGCGTCTGGTCCAGGAGGCGGTGGGGAACGTGATCCAACATGCCTCCGCCCGCCACGTCCAGGTCGAACTGCGTCAGGATGCGGAGGCGACCGATTTGACGATCCGCGACGATGGCGTCGGGTTTAGCCCGGCTTCGCTCTCGCAACCGTGCGTCCCCCCCCGGACCCTTGGGTTGACGGCGGTGCGCCAGCGTATTGAATTGCTGGGTGGCAAGTGGCACGTCGAGTCCGCTCCCGGACAGGGAACGGTAATCCGAGCGACGCTGCCTGTGACCGTCCCGCGTACGGCAGCCTTTCCCAGCTGACCGGACCATGTTTTTTGCAGGTCGGAACTAAATGTCCATTCGATCGATCCAAGTCCTACTTGCCGACGACCATCATTTGGTTCGAGCGGGGCTCCGCGCTCTGGTTCAGAGCCTCTCCGGCTTTGAAGTGGTCGCGGAAGCCGGCGACGGGCGTGAAGCGGTGCAACTGGTGAAGAAGTTTCGGCCGGACATCGCCCTGATGGACATCATGATGCCCGAGCTGGACGGCCTGGCAGCCACCGCCCTGATGGCGACAAGTTCGCCCGATACGCGGGTCGTCATTCTGTCCATGAACGCCGGCGCCGACTCGGTGCTGCGAGCCATGCGGGCCGGCGCGGTGGGCTATTTGCTGAAAGATGTGACGCCCGCGGAACTGGAATTGGCGCTCCGCTCTGTCGCCCGCGGCCAAACCTATCTTTGCGCCGCCGCTTCACGGCACGTGATTGACGGATACGTCGAAAAAGCCGGCTCTGGAGCCGACCCGCTGGATCGCTTGACGCCGCGCCAGCGGGAGGTGTTGCAGCTGGTCGCCGAAGGCAATACGACCAAGGTGATCGCCAGCAAGCTGAAGATCAGCGTAAAGACCGCGGAAACGCATCGCGCCCAGCTGATGGAGGAGCTGGATATTCACGAGGTCGCGGGGCTGGTGCGTTTCGCGATCCGCTCAGGTTTGGTATCGGCGGACACATAAGGTATTTCGGCCGCGAGCCACCAAGTTGACGCCGACTCAGGTCTTTTCTTACCGGCGGCCAAGGTTTTCCCCGTGCGGCATATCAGGGTTCTTACTCATTTGCGCGAACCGCTGGTTGTCTGTAGGCTTACACAAGACATGCGAAGGTGAACTGTAAGGATGAAGCATTCCGGAAAGAAATCCGCTGTGGACGAGTTGAAAATCCTCCTTATCGGCCAATGTCCCCGTTGGAGTGACGTTATCGAGCCAGGACTTGCAAAGCTCCTGCCGAAATTTACGTTTCAATCGGTTCCGAGCGCTTTACAGGCCCTGCCGGAGATAGAAACCGGACGCGTTATTGCGAGTGTGGCATTCGTGCTGGAGGCTACCGACGAAGCACCCTTGGCGGCATTGCTGCATGACCTGCAGACGAGGCATCTGCCAATCCCCATGTTTGTGATCACCGCCGAGAACGATGTCTACCAGCGGCTGCGGTTCTTTGAGTGGGGAGCGGTAGACTGCTTGGCCTGGCCCCTCGATTTGTCGCGACTGGCGGCTCTGATCGACGTCTTGTCGGTTCGTCGCCGCGTCACGTCCGGGCTGTCGTCCGCGCGGCGCCCTGACAGCCCCCAATCCGGGCCAGCGCCCAACTCTTCGCCAAACGAGGAGATTTCGCAGCGCACCGTCGCAGGATTTGTGTTCGCCAGCCGAGCCATGCGCGACTTGTACGATCACATCAAGTCGGCGGCCGAGTCGGATACGCACGTGCTGCTAACCGGCGAGACGGGAACCGGCAAGAGCCACGTGTCCAAAGCGATTCATGACCTTTCGCCGCGACGAAAGAAGCCCTTTGTTGTCGTCGAGTGCGGCGGGTTGTCGCCGACCCTGCTCGAGAGCGAATTGTTCGGCCACGTGCGCGGCGCCTTTACGGGCGCCGATCGCGACCACGTCGGCAAATTCGCCGTGGTCGAAGACGGCACCATTCTGCTGGACGAGATCGATTGCGTGCCGTTGGAAGCGCAGGCCAAGCTGTTGCGGGTGTTTGAGGAGCGCGTGTACGAACCGGTCGGCGCCAATCGCACGGCTCGCTTTCGAGCCCGCGTCATCGCCGCCACGAACCGGCCGTTGGATCAGCTGGCCGCCGAAGGCAAGTTCCGATCGGACTTGTTCTTCCGTTTGAACGTCCTCGAGTTCTGCTTGCCACCGTTGCGCGAGTGCCGGGAAGCGATCGGACCGCTGGCGGAGAACTTCTTGAATCTTTGCTGCCAGCATGCAAGCCGCTCGATCGAGGGAATCACCTTTGCGGCCCTCGAAGCCATGCTCGCCTATGACTGGCCGGGGAATATTCGCGAATTGCGCAATTGCATCCAGCGCGGCGTGACCCTGTGCCGCGGCGACGTGCTGGACGTTGCCGACCTGTCGGAGCCGATTCGCAGGGCGGCTGCCAAGGCCGGCCAAGATGTCCCGCCGGCCGCCCAAAAGCCCTCACGCAACGAATTGGACTCGGCGCGTCAGCACGGCGAGCGGCATCGCATTCTCCAAGCACTGGCCAAGCACGACAACAATCGTACCCACGTCGCCAAGGAACTGGGCATCAGCCGCGTGGCCCTGTACAAGAAACTGCGCAAATTCGGGCTGTTTGAAGCGCCGGCCTGAGCTAAGCGACCGCACAGAACCAATGAAGTAGGCACACTCGGTGTGCCGTAAAGTACGGACTTTTGCGTTACGGCAGTTTCGGCTTCACGGGCGTGACGCCGTCTTCATCGACGGGGTAAGCCGCATCTTGTTTTTCGAGTGCGTCGATCAAGCCGCGCATCATGCGGCGCAGTTCTCCCGCTTGGGCAAGGGCCAGATTCTGCTGCTCAAACGGATCTTCGGACAGATGAAACAACTGGTAATGCGAGTTGTCGGATACGCCGGTGGGAAAGTAGTGATAGATGACCTTCCATGGCCCTGCGCGATAGCACGTGAAATAATCCGAACGATGCGGGGCATGGGGATAGTGCATCAGGAACGTTTCGCCGCGGCGGCTGTCGCGCCGGCCGGCAAGCAGCGTGTCCAACCGCGCGCCGTCGAGGACGTGATTTGAGGGGGATTCGATGTCGACCAGCGCCAGGATGGTGGGAAACAGGTCGTACACCGCGGCTGGCTGGCTCTGAATGCCCCCCGCGCGAATCGGCAGACGTTTCTGATGCGGATGATCGGCCTTCGGCTTGGCCCAAGCGGCAATCAGCGGCACGCGCGTCCCGCCTTCGTAATGCGAGCCCTTCCTGCCGCGCAGCGGAGCGGCACAGGCGACCTCGTGCTGATGGCCCAGCGGCGCGTCCGAGCCGTTGTCGCCGAGAAAGAAGACGAGCGTATTCTCCGCAACGCCCAGCGTTTCGAGATGATCGAGAAGGTCGCCGAGCGATTTGTCCATGCCCTCGATCAGAGTCGCAAACGCCTGGGCAGGAGCCGGCTTGCCGGAATTTCGATAGTGTTCGGCAAAGCGGGGATCGCTCTGAAACGGCGCATGCACCGCGTAGTGGGAGAGATAAAGAAAAAATGGTCTGTCGGCTCGCACGGCCGCGGTTACGTGCGATGTGGCCTCGATGGTCAGCGCCTCGGTGAGAAACGTCTCCGTGCCGTGGTACTTTTCCAGGTGCGGGACGGCGTTGCCGACACGTTTGGTGCCGTGGCCGTAATTCTCCTGGCCATAGTAGCTGCCGGGGGCCCCGAAGGAAGCGCCGCCGACGTTGATCTCGAAGCCCAAATTCAGCGGATCCGCCCCCTGCGCGTCGCGCGGTCCAAAATGGCCTTTGCCGACGTGGATCGTGCGGTAGCCGCCGGCTCGCAGCAGCGCGGCCAAGGTAACGTCGCCTCGCTTCAAGCCCGTCCAATTCCACTGCGGCGGGCCGGAGGGCCCGCCGTTGTCTTTGTCCGGATTGATCCAGTTCGTGGTGCGATGCCGAGCGGCGTTCTGGCCGGTCATGATCGAAACGCGAGTGGGTGAGCAGACGCTCATCGCCGAGCAGTCGCTGAAACGGATCCCGCGGGCTGCAAGCCGTTCCATGTGAGGCGTGCGGTAATAGTCGTTCAGCGGATAACGCTTCGGCTGGCCGTCGGCATCGGTCAAGAACGGCACCGAGGTGTCCATCACGCCCATGTCGTCGACCAGAAAGATGACGATATTCGGCGCCGGCTCGGCGGCGCGGCCCGAGGCCGGCATGACCGCCGCAGCAAACGCGACGGTTAGAACCGCGGCCTGCAAACCGCCGCGAAGTGGTGAACGAAGCGGGGCCCAGGAACAAACCAGCGCGGTGAGCGGGTGGGAGCGTGTCATGGTTCTGCCTGAAAGAAGGAAGGTGATGAAAGGCGGTCAAATGTCTCCAGCAAACCCTTGTCTGCGGACAAAATCATAACCTTTCCAATCGCGATGGTATAGCTAGCCGCGCGCCAGACCCGCTGAGACGGATTTGGCCAGCCGAGCCTCCGATCAGAAGTCTCGATCAGGACGGTGCGAAATTCTGGACCCCATTTTTTTCCTCTGCCAAGAATCCCGCCCCATTGACGAATACTATCGCGGTGATATCATCATGATATACATGATGAGCCAAAGTTTCGTGGCCCAATTTGGAGGAGGACTTCGGATGATTCGCGAGAAACTGATTTTGGTTCGCAATGGGTGGACGGTGCTGCCGGTGGCCAGCTTGCTGTTCCTGGCGGTGATCGGCCTGTTTGGCTGGTTCGTCTACACGGCGGGCAAGCTAAACGGGCCCAATCTCTATCTGTTGGTTGGCGCCCTGCTGACCCTCGCGCTGGCGCTGTTTGTCTGTAACGGCTTTTTCACGCTGCAGCCCAACGAAGCGCGGGTGCTTCTCCTGTTCGGCGCGTATCGGGGCACCGTCCGGACCAGTGGCTGGAATTGGACCAATCCGTTGAATACCAAACTGCGAATCTCCTTGCGGTCCCGCAATTTGGAAGGTGACCGGCTGAAGGTAAACGACAAGCGGGGCAATCCGGTCGAGATCGCCGCGGTGGTGGTATGGCGTGTGCAAGATACGGCCCAAGCGGTCTTTGATGTGGACGACTACGAAGCGTACGTTCGCGTGCAGAGCGAATCAGCGGTGCGGCATTTGGCGACGCTCTACGTGTACGATCATGGCGAGGAGCACGAGATGACGTTGCGGGGCGGGCTGGACGAGGTGGCCGCGGCACTGCAGCGCGAATTGCTCGAGCGGGTGACCAAAGCCGGTGTGCTGATCGAGGAAGCGCGTTTGACGCACTTGGCGTATGCGCCCGAAGTCGCCGGGCTGATGCTTCGCCGTCAGCAAGCCGAGGCGATTATCGACGCGCGTCAGAAGATCGTTCAGGGAGCCGTGGGCATGGTGCAGATGGCGTTGCGCGACTTGGCGGAAAACAAGGTGCTGGAATTCGACGAAGATCGCAAGGCGGCGATGGTCAGCAATCTGTTGGTCGTGCTCTGCGGCGATCACGACGTCCAGCCGGTCATCAATGCAGGCACCCTTTACACATAACGGGCACGATGAAATCGCGAAAGAGCTTTCTCTTACGGATCAGCCCGGAACTGTACGAGGCCCTGGAAGCGTGGGCGCAGCAGGAGTTTCGCAGCGTCAACGGCCAGATCGAGTACGTTCTGCAAGACGCCGTCCGCCGCCGTGGCCGGACGGTGGAGCCCGCGCAGGATCCCGGTTCGCCGAGCGATCCGCCGGCGCAGGACGGCTCGCCGAAACACGCCGAGGGATAAACGACGCACCCAACCACCTCCGTTGAACCTGGTGAGGTGCGTTTTGGCAATCCGAGCTCCAGCATGTCTTTCTTCGGCAGGCGAAGGACGCCGTCGGTCCCGCGTTACTCGGCTGGCGGATTCCGCGGCAGGCCCAAGTTGTCGGCAAAGGCTTCTCCGGTCTCCGATGTCCGCTTCACGTACACGGTGACCTTGGTAACGTCGGCGCCGGTGACAAAATCCACCGTCTTTCGCTCCCAGCCGCGACCGGTGCAGACGGCCGTGGCGTCCGGTCCGCCGTGGCCGCTGACCCCCAGGATCACGGGCGACTGGTCGTCGCCGGACTTCAGCCAGCCGGACAGCTGGTACGGGGTGTTGGGATGCAGGTTCTCGACGTGCTGCTCGACGTGCATCTGGCCGGTCAGTTTCAACTCGTGTTTCGAGGTGCCTGTCTTCTGGACGTCGCCGCGTCCAAAGCCGTTGCCCCAGCCGTTGCCGGGGCCGATTTCCGCCGCGCCGGGGCCGCCGGCTGTCCAGAACTCGATACTTCCCAGTTCAAAGGCCGCGTTGCGAATCGCATTGCTATAAGCTATTTCAGGGATATCGCACTGCACCTGGGGCGGGTTCTCAAAGTCATGTCCCGGCTTGCGGTCGACCGGCCATGCGCCCATGTCCGGCGGCCGGTCGGCGGTGCCCGTGGCGACGCCCGGCAACGCCGCGCCGGCGGCCTGCGCCGGCGAGTTCGGCGCGAGGCCGAAGCGGCCGTTCTCGGGATCGCTCAACCCCGGGTTGGGATCGATCAAGTTCGGTTGCACGACGACGTGGGGGGGCAGCCGAAATTCCTTGGCCGAAATATTGTTCTGGAAACGGCTGCCGAACATATCGTTGCGATGGCTGTGATCGAAGGTCGAAATCCCGCCGCTGCGCCAGAGCGTGTTGTTGTAGCAAAGCATGAAGTAGGAGGGATTGTTGACCTGCAACGGCATGCCGGGCACGTTCCAGACGACGTTGTGATACACAATCGCGTTGTGGCTGCAGTGATCGAAGTAGATCCCGGCGGTGTGTCCGTGAGCCAGGTTGTCGTGGACCCAGTTATAGCGAATGACCGTGCCCATGAAGTCCGTGTTGTGCCCGTAGGTCATGCCCAGATCGGCCGTCAGCCAGCCGGCGTTCGACAGGTCGTTGTACTGAATCAGGCTTTCCATCAAGCCGTGGACCGAGCAGACGTCGCGGCCCGAGTCGCGGATCGTGTTATGACTGACCAGTTGCCGCCGGCCGGAGAACGAAGCGGCCCCGTTCCATTTTCCTGCATAGTCGCCGACGCGCAGCAAACAGTTGATCAGCCGATTGTCGCGGCCTTCCATGCGGACCAGGCTGCCCGACGCGTAGGCCAATTCGCAACGGTTCAGTTCGATATGGTGGCCTTTGACCAGCACGGCGGCTGTGTGGCTGACGTCGTGGACGTAGGAATGGCCGATGTACTCGCCTTTCAGACCCTCGAAACGCAAGTGATGACTGGCCGCATCGGTCAGAATTCCGCCGGCGCGGAAGCCGATCCCCGCCACGCGAAAGTGCGCGCGGCCGGAGAAGTCCATCGCGTACAGGCGGCGTTTGGCCTCGATCTTCAGCCCGTTGGGATCACCACCGCCGGGCGGCTTCAGCCACACTGTCTTCGCCTGGCGGTCAAACCACCATTCGCCTTCGTCGTCGAGTGCGTGGCGGATACCCATCAGGACGTACTGGTTGCCCTTGCGCGGCGTGTACCAGCGGTCGGGCTGAGTCGGATCGAAGGTCAGCGTTTTCGTGTCCGCGTCGAAACCGGTGACGGTGGCGCTCCAGCAGTACCAGCGTTCGCCTCCGGCGCACCAGAGGACGGCGCCTTTCCAGAAATCGTCGCCGCCGGCCAGTTGCGGATCGACGATCGTGTTGGCCGAACCGGAGGCCACGACGGCGCGGACAGGCTTCAACAGCGGGCCTTGGATGTTCGGCCAGCGGGCTTCGGTCAGCATCGCTTCGCCTGCAAACAGCTGGTTCTGGTCGGCCAGATCCCAACCGAGAGACGCTTTGAACAAGCCGTCGCCCGCGGGCATCCAGCCGCCGACGGGATCGGCGCCGCTGAGCACCACGCCTTCGCCGGCCTGGGCCTCAAACACGATTGGCGCCTCGGGCGTCCCGTCCCGCTGCGGCTTGAGTATTTCGCGGTAGACGCCTTGACGCAGACGGCAGGTATCTCCCGGTTGGACGGCGGCACAAGCCCGGGCAAGCGTTCGCCAAGGCCCGTCGGTGCGGTCCGCGTTCGCGTCGGACAGACGCCCCGACCAGGCATCGTCGCCGCCGGGAGAAACGTAGTAGATGCTCTCGGCGGCGGTGGCTGGCGGCACCGTGAGAAGGAAAGCGGCAATGAGTGTCAACAGCAGGGTGGATGGCGTGGACATGGCTCTCCTGGCTTGTTCTAGGGACAGGTCGCGTTCACCGGGCGATCAAGTTCACCGCGTGCACGGTGCGGGTACGCTCTTCGATGTCGCCGGGCAGCGAGCCTTTGAACCAGGCTTTGGCCCGGTAGCGGAATTCGTGGCTCTTGGGCAGCAGTTTCAGCGGCGGGTACAAGGCGGCTTGCGCGCTTACAGCGGGCGGCGTCGTGTGCGGGTTTTCGTGACAGCCCGCGCAGGATTTCGCTTCCCCCGGCCGGACGTTGATCCACGTGAGCTGGTTGCCCACCACGCGGCGGTCGCTGTCGAGCACCTGGAAATGCACCAGCCGGTCCGCGGGCAGTTCGACGTTGAACGAGCCGTCGGGCATCAGCGGCACGGTGCCCAATACGCGGGCCAGCGTGCCGCCATGATTCCGCCACACGACGTCCGGCCCGGTGTGCGTCTCGTGCCGGCTCACGACGGGCGTGCCTTCGATCAGACGCACCCAGCGGCCGCGCTGCAGGACCGCCGCTTCCTGGGTGTGGTAGACGGTGGCGCACACCAGGCGGCCGCTGTAATCAGTGCGGCGGGCAAGCGTGGGTTGGACTGTCGGCGGCCGCCGCGCCACGATCGGCCGCGGCTCGTACTCGGCCGTTCGCGGGTCGTTGTAGATCAGTTCCAGCTGAGCGGTTTCCGGGTAGAACCGGTACAGGCCCAAATCGACTTGCTCGCGATCCGGCGTCTTGAGAGTCGAGGCGCACAGGATCGAGCCGTCGGCCAGCGGCAGCGGCGTGGTGTAGGCCCGCGTCTTGAAGTCGGGCACGATCAGCTGTTCCCGATCGCGGCGGCCGTCCACCAACGTCAGGCCGCCTTGCGTCGAAACGACGATATGCCGCCCGTCGGGCATGGGCTGCGGTTGAGTCATTCGCAGCACGCGATGCGTCAGCGGAGCTTCCTGCCCGTCGTCGGGACCGGGAGCCCCGTGATCCAGAGTCCGCCAGAACGCGCGCCGCTCGGGACCGTACAGCACCGCGTCCATCGTGCCGTCGGCGCGAACCGCGTGCAATGTCAGTTCGGTCTTGTTCCGCGAGTAGAATACCTCCAGGCGGCTGAACACGATCCGCCCGTCGGGCAACAGGGCGGGCTCGTTGTCGCGGCCGATGTTGGTGGCGATCAAGTGCATGTCGCTGCCGTCGGGGTTCATGACGTGCAGCGAAGTGCAGGGATAGCCGTGATACTCGTCGCGGATCCCCACGCGACTGGACGCGAACACGATCCGTCCGTCCGCGAGGAACGCCGGCTGGATATGGTGGTACGGGCCGGACGTCAATTGCTGCAAGCCGCCGCCGTCGACATTCATGCGCCAGATGTGCCACCAAGGATCGTCTTGCCCGCGGCGAGTGAAGATCACTTGCCGCCCGTCCCAGGAGATTTCGGGCGAAGCGACGTAACCGTCCGAGAAAGTTGTCAGCGGCGTAACGGCGCCGTCGGGCCGCGGCGGGCTGAGGCGAAACAGGTTGTTTCCCGGCCGGTACTCCGGTCCGGAATCGGTGACGATATACGTCTGTCGCCAGCGGTCGGCTTGTTCCACCGTGCCCAGCGTGTTGGGAATGTTATTATCGCCTTGAATGAACAGCAGGGCGTCGAAGTCCGCGGGGGGCCAGAAGCCGAGGTCGGGAGTTCCTCCCGGCAGATCGGCATCGCCGAGCGCAATCGAGTCGTTGTCTTGCCGACGGGCCGGCCTGCCGGCGGTGGCGTCATCGACCTGCAGACCGCGTCGCATTACCGCGTCGCGGGCCACGTGGCGAACGCTCAGAAACGAGTGCCCCGACGCGGCGGTGCGCAACGCGTCCAGCGCCGCCGGATCGCCCAGTTCATCCAAGGCTTGAGCCGCCGCGTGCCGAACGTCGAGCACCGACCGCTCGTCGTTCAGCACGGCGATGATTTGCGGCGTGTGCTCGACGGCGCCCAGCTGGCCCAGCGCGCGGAGGATCGCCTCGCGCCACCGGGGACAGGGATCGTTATACTCCTCGTCCTTGAACTGGGCGCTATACCCGAAATCGGCTTCGGGCGGCGTTTCCGCCAGCACGGTGGCCAGCGGTTCGATCGCCCGCCGATCGCCCATCCACGCCAGCGCTCGCGCCGCGTAGATCCGCACCCAGCCGCTGTCGTGTCGCAGCAGGGCCGCCAGCCGCGGCAGGTCCTCCGGATCGGCGCCGATGCCGTTTTCGATGCCGCACAGAGCCGGCAGCCAAGTCGCCATGCGGCGGGGCGGGAAGACGGGCCAGGGGCCGGTTTCGGGCGTTGCCGCCGCGAGGCGCGGCTGGCCCAACCGCTCGAAAGCATGTTCCACCGCGTCGCGGGCCAGGCCGGATTGGCCGACCAGGTGCCGCGTCAGCCGATGGTACACTTCCGGCTCGTACAGCACGTAGCTGTCATAGTCGCTGGGCAGGTTGGCCATGACCTGCGGGGCCAGTCGCCGCAGCATCTGCCGATCCTCTTCCACGTCCCCTGCCAGCCGGCTCAGCGCCAGGGCGATCGAGTAGGGCGTTTCCAGCATGCGGTCTTCGCTGGGGAATCCCATCCGGTCGTCGGCCGGAACCTCCGGCGGTTCGGTTCCGTCCAACCGCTTGGCGTATCGGGCGTAGGCGGCCAGCAGGTGCGGCACGGCTCGGGCGTCGCCGTACTCGCCCAACGCATCGGCCGCGTTCCGCGCCCACAGCGGCCGGTCGAGCAGTGCCAGCAGCTTGGCGAATCCCGCCTCGTCCTGCAGCCGGCCCAAGGCGCGGATCGCGGCCCGCACGGCGGTGCGATCGCGAGGCGCCGCGGACGGTTCCGGTTCCAACATGTTCAGCACCGCCGCCGCCGCACCGCTGCCGCCGAGCGCGCCCAACGCCCTGGCGCCGCGTTCTTCCAGCCATGCCCGCTCGTCGGTGGGCGCGGGCTGAACCGCCAATTCGGCGCCCGGAGCATACACCTCGACTTCAAAAAACGTCGTCGGGTACACTCGCCGCACCGTGTCGAAACTGGTGATCCGCACATGCCGCGCCTGGCGGGCCGGAAAACTGATCGCCCACATGACCGGCGTCCGCTCTTTCTTGCGAGTCACCACGTCGAAGTGCTCGCCGTCCAAGCTGACGGCCAGTTCGGCGTCCGTCATGCAGAACTCCGGACCGTACTGGTGGACCACGACCTGGGCGATCTCCAGCGGCCGGCCCAGATCCAATTGGCACCATTGCGGAAAGGGGACTTCCTTGGTTTGCCAAAAGGCGCCGCCGTCGGTCGTGCCGTCGACCAAGTCGCCGGGTTGGCCTTTGTACTGAGTGGATACCGTCACCCGCGCCCCATAAGCCAGGCTGTGTCGGCGGCGCGGTCCCAGCAGCGCCGATACGTCGCCCGGCGGCTGGTCCGCCGGCACGCCGGCCCACCACCGCCGCCAGGCGTCCGCCTGCAACTTGCGCTGGGCGGACAGCGCCACCGCATCGTAGGGAAATTCCATGCCGGTCAAATTGGTCAGCGCGATCCACGCCGCTTGCCGGACGCTCCACTCCTCGTCGCCCAACCGCTCGATCAGCGGAGCTACCGCCGCCCGCCCGCCGCACCATGCCAGCGCCATCACCGCGTTGCGGCGGACCGCCGTGTCGGCGTCCTGCAACCGCTCGATCAGCGCGGATTGGGCCCGATAAGCCCGCTGAAATCCCAACGCCTCCGCCGCCCAGGCGCGGGCGGCCGGAGACGAATCTTCGAGTTGCGCGATGTGTTGCGAAACCTGCGCCTCGAACGGACCGCGGGCGGACGCGGCAAACGCCGCGCGGCCGGTGCCGATGCCAAAAATCGAACAGGCAATGCATGCGGCAACCACGCGGCGCCATGCCGGACTGGTAGGCACCGCGCCAGCATCCAGCCGCTTGTCTTCGCCTGCCAACGTGCGAGTCTGTGTTGCGATCGCCATCGAGACCGGTTCCCTTCTGTCGAGAGCCTTTGCGGAGGACGGCCGGTGCGGATTGAGCCTGCCGTTGATGCCGGCAATCATAACGTCGATTTGCCCGTCCCGCCACATGGTGCGAACAAAAGCTGTCCCGGTGGAAGGAAAACTGAAATCCTCCCCCACAACGTCTCAGGTCTGTGTCCCTGCTGAAACCAGGGGCGGCAAGGGATCTAGCCGCTGGCAGTAGTGCGTCCAGAATGGGCGGCAGACTACCGGCCTCGAACCGCATGCCGATTCATGTAACAGCATCGTCTGCGCGGCTGCCCGGATTGTCCGGCGGAAGATTTGGTGATGGGCCATCATGTTCTGTCCATCAAGACTTGGGCTTCGCCGCATCTCTCGGTAACGGCACACGTCTTGCTGAAGACGTTTTTCTGCGGGCGACGGGGGCAGACGTGCAATGCCGTTCCGACGGGCCCGGAGAGACAATGGAACTTGTGGAATCGAGAGAAAAAGGAGAATCCTATGAACAATGCGTTTGGCATATCGGACACCGCTTATCGAGAGGATCCGGCGTGGCATGATCAGCCCGCTGGCTGCGCACGTCGGCCTCAGAACGTCAGTGATGCAGAACGTAGGGGCTCTGTCTTGGCGGGATCCGCTTTGGTCTTAATCGGGCTCGCGCGGGGCCGGCTCGGCGGATTGACTGCGGCATTAGCTGGCGGAGCATTGCTGTACCGCGGTTTCACCGGCCACTGCTATGGTTACGAGGCGTTGGGAATCAACACGGCGGAGCACGGACCGGCAACCGTCGTCCCGGCATTGGAGGGCGAAAAAGTCGAGAAATCGATCAACGTGCAACGCGCGCCGGAGGATCTATACCGTTTTTGGCGCAACGTCGAGAACCTGCCGCGCGTCATGCCGCATTTGAGAAGCGTCCAGCCGATTGATGCGACGCGTTCGCATTGGGAGGCTGACGGTATTTTGGGGTGCACGGTTCACTGGGATGCTGAGGTATTCAACGAGCGAGAGAACGAATTGATCGCTTGGCGTTCGTTGCCCGGCGGCGACGTCGACACGGCGGGGAGCGTGCATTTTAAGCCCCTGCCGCACGACCGCGGCACGACCGTCACCGTGTCCATCAAGTACAACCCGCCTGCCGGCAAGATTGGTACGGGAGTCGCTTCGGTATTTGGCGAAGGTCTGGAGCAGAAGCTCAGTGAAGACCTTCGGCACTTCAAGAGCATCATGGAGGCGGGCGAAAGTGCAACCACCGTCGGCCAGCCCGGCGGCGCGGCATCTTCGGTCCGCGCTTTTTAGACAGCCGGCCGCCGGCCGAGACCTGGTGCAGCGTGGCGTGGAGCATGCCACGCGCTCGATGGTCGAAGCGGCTCGGCTTCTACACTTAGGGGAAGCGAACCTGCAAAGCACGACCATTCCGTCCGAGGGGCGGAATGCCCAGGAGAGCGAAGATGAAAGCCGTATGCTGGTATGGAAAGCGCGACGTACGAGTGGAAGAGGTGCCCGATCCCAAAATCCTGAATCCACGTGATGCGATCATTCGCATCACGTCGACGGCGATCTGCGGATCGGATCTGCACCTGTACAACGGCTTTATTCCGACAATGCAACAAGGCGATATCCTCGGCCACGAATTCATGGGCGATGTGGTGGACCTTGGGCGAGACGTGAAAACGCTCTCGATCGGCGACCGCGTCGTAGTGCCGTTTGCGGTCGCGTGTGGGCAGTGTTTCTTCTGTCGGAGAACGCTCTGGTCCCTGTGCGACAACTCCAATCCGAATGCCCGTCTCGCGGAGAAGCAGTACGGCTTCTCCAGTGCCGGCTTGTTCGGGTACTCGCATCTATTCGGCGGCTATGCGGGCGGGCAAGCGGAGTACGTGCGGGTTCCATTCGCAGATGTCGGGCCGCTGAAAGTGCCGGAGGGCATGTCCGATCTGCAGGTCCTGTTTCTGTCCGACATTCTGCCGACCGGAGACATGGCGGCGGAAAACGCCCAGATTCAACCCGGGGATACCGTCGCTGTATGGGGCTGCGGGCCGGTTGGGCAGTTCACCATTCAAAGCGCTTGGTGGCGAGGGGCCGAACGCGTGATCGCAATCGATCGCATTCCGGAGCGGCTCGAGATGGCCCGCCGCTTCGGGAGAGCGGAGACGATCGACTTTGACGCCGTAGACGTCTCGGCAGCGCTGACAGAGATGACGGGCGGTCTTGGACCCGACGCCTGTATCGATGCCGTGGGTCTGGAATCGCATGGTCACTCGCTGGACGCCCTCTACGACCGGGTCAAGCAAGCGGCCTGGTTGGCGACCGATCGAATCCATGCCTTGCGGCAAGCGATCTACTGCTGTCGAAAGGGCGGCACGGTATCGCTGCCGGGGGTCTACGGCGGCCTCTTGGACAAGGTGCCGATGGGCTCGGCATTCAGTAAAGGATTGACGCTGAAGATGGGGCAAACACACGTCCACCGTTACATGCGGCCGTTGCTGGATCGCATCCAGGGAAACGGCAGTCCAGGCTTCGACCCTGCCTATATCGTCACGCACCGGCTTCCGCTCGAACAAGCCTCGCATGCGTACGAATTATTCAACATGAAACAAGATGCCTGTATCAAAGTAGTGCTCAACCCTTGACGGTACCTTCGTTTGGCTGAGACGCTAATCGGAAGTTTCGGTACGGTCCGACGGGGGGTGCGGCCGCACGCCCCCCCAAACTACTCGCCGTAGGAGCCCTGGTGATGCTGGGCCAGAGCGGATTTCAATTTGGCGCATTCGCGTTCCAGCGCCCGGACGGCATGCTCTGCTTTCTCCGCCTCACCCGGATGACGCTCGAGCCGCTCCACGCCCAGTGCAGCCTCTGCGGCGAGTTTCGCCCCCAGGTAAATGAGCGTGCCTTTGAGCCGATGCCCCAACCGGCCGACCTGGATCAGGTCCCGATTTGCCAACGCCGCGTGCATTTGAGGCAACAGGCTGTCCATATCGCGGAAGAAGCATCGAGTCATCTCGTGCAGCATCTCGCTATTATCGCAGCAGCGCGAAAACGCCTCGTCCGGATCGAACACAAGGCTGGCGGACGAGAGATCCTCTTTTAAATCGGAGATTGACCTCACGGATGGGGCGCGTGGCCCGCTCGCGAAGCTTTCCACCAGCGCAATCATCTGTTGAGCGTTAATCGGTTTGGCGATATAGGCGTCCATACCCGCCTGCAAGCAGCGTTCGCGGTCGCCTTGCATGGCGTGGGCCGTCATGGCGATGATCGGCACCCGCTTGCCGTCTTCTCGCCTGCGGATGGCCGCCGCCGCTTCCAAGCCGCTCATGCGCGGCATCTGCACGTCCATCAGAATCACGTCATAATCGTTCCCCTCCGCCGAACAAACGGCGGCGTGTCCGTCGTCGGCGATCTCGACACGGTGGCCCCGGTCCTCCAAGATATACGTTGCCAACTTTTGGTTGGCGGGGTTGTCTTCGGCCAGGAGAATGCGCAAGGTGGACGCCGCTGCCGACAAGACGGGCGGCATCAGCGGCTCGGCAGGAGGTTCGTTCGCCACGCCCAGGCGAACGGTAAAGCAAAACGTGCTGCCCCGTCCGACATTGCTTTCCGCCCAAATACGTCCGCCCATCAACTCGACGAGACTCTTCGAGATGGAGAGTCCCAGTCCCGTCCCTCCGAAACGCCGCGTTGTGGAAGAATCGACTTGAGAGAACGGTTGGAAGAGCCGCTCCAGGCTCACCGGCGGGATACCGATCCCCGTATCGCGTACCGCGAATTCCAACTCGACCGCGCCATCCACCAGGAGCGAGCGAATCGTAATCTCGACTTCGCCCTGGGCCGTGAATTTGATCGCGTTCCCGGCCAGATTCAGCAGCACCTGTTGCAATCGCATCCGGTCGCCGACGAGGCCATCCGGCACTTCTTCCGGAAAGCGGCAGCAAAAAACCAGCCCTCTTTCACTGGCCCGCACAGAGAGCACGCGCGTGACTTGATCCATGAGCCGTCGCAAACTGAACGGGGCGGACTCCAATTCCAGCTTCCCGGCTTCGATTTTGGAGGAATCAAGAAGATCGTCTAACAGAGTGAGCAACAGATCGGCGGACCCTTTAGCCGTCTGCAGACAATCCACTGCCGTGGGATGAACGGCTTTGGGCAAGGCCACGTCGATCATTCCGAGAATCGCATTCATCGGCGTGCGCAATTCGTGGCTCATGTTCGCCAGAAATTGAGCTTTGGAGCGGCTGGCCGCTTCGGCCGCTTCTTTCGCCTCGGCCAATCGTCGTTCCGTCTCCCGCTGCTGAGTGATGTCCGTATTCGTGCCAAACCATCGAAGAATTCTGCCGTTGTCGTCACGGATCGGCACGGCGCGGGAGAGAAACCAGCGATAGTTGCCGTCCTGGCCGCGTAACGGAAATGTGTCCTCCCAGACCTCGCCGGCCTCCACATGGTGCCGGAACTTCTCCGTCACGCGCTGGACGTGATCCGGATGATGCACCTTCTGCCAACCCCAGCCCTGCATTTCCTCGAAGTTTGTTCCCGTGTAGTCGTACCAGCGGTGGTTGTACCAGAAGAGCCCGCCGTGCTCGTCGGCCATCCAAGCGAATTGGCTCATATTGTCGGCCAGCGTCCGGAATTTCTCCTCGCGAGCCTGCAACTCCGAATGCAGGCGGACCGCCTGAAGAACGGACGCGCACTGGCCGGCCACCCACTCGGCCAAGCGGAACTGATCTTCGGTCCAGGGGCGGGACTGCGAACAATAGAACTCGATCGCGCCCACCGTCCGCTTGTCCACGCGCAGAGGTGTGGCCAACACGGAACGAAATGGAGGGCCCGTGGGCGGCTCCGGAAACACGAGATCCGATCGCAAGGCCAGATCGTCCAATGCGGCGGTGCGGTCTTGCTCGATGACCAGCCGCGCCAACGACCCGGCCAACGGCCGGCAGGCGGGGCCCGATCCATTCGTCTTCAAGCCCACCTGGGCGTGAAGGTGCAGCAGATCCTGCCGGGCCTCGACAATGGCCGCGGCACTCACGTGCTCGCCCAGCAGATGCAAACTTTGCTCGCACACCGCCTCCAACACTTCTCCGTCACCGGACAGCGCTCCTGCCGCATCCAACAGCGAGCGCAGCATCTGCTCCCGCTGGGCGAGTTCCTCGTTGGCGGCCTGCAACTCTTCGGCCTGAGCCGTTAGTTCCTCGGCCTGCTGCTCCAGTTCCTCGCCTTGGCTCCGCAACTCCTCGTTCTGCTGCGACAACTCTTCGGCCTGGGCTTGCAACTGCTCGTTTTGCTGGCTGATCTCCTCTTCCCGGGCGGCCAATTCCTCGTTGGTTGCCTCCAACTCGTGGTTGGTCCGTTGGAGCAGCTCGCTCTGGCTGCGGATCTGGTCGTTAGCCTCGGCCAGTTCTCCATTCGAGACCTCCAGAGCCGCGTTCTTCCGCTCCAGCGAGCCGCGCAAGCCGATGATGGCGTGCACCGCCAGGCCGGCCACGGTAATATTGGCGAGCTGGGCACTGTAGATGGCCCAGCTTTCAAACGTCGAGAACACGCCCTGAGGCAGGATCCAGAACATCTTTGCCGTCGTCATGGCGGCAAACAACGCCGCCATGACCCACAACTGCCGGAGATCTCGCGACCAGACGCAGATCAACAGCGGCAAGGCGTAAGTCAGGGGCATGATCATATCCTGGAATACCACCAGCCGCAGAATACCCCATCCGATCACCACCGCCGCGCAGACGGAAAGCGACAGCCGCCAGGACGGACGCGTGAGAATGCCCGCAACCCGCGCAGATTTCATGTTCCCACCCCCGTACGCATATAGATACAGTTCGTTAATCGAGTCAGAGGCACGCCGCAGTCGGGCCGTTCGGCTTTGCCCGTGATGAGGATGCCGCCGGGTCGCAGCTGCTCCGCCAAGCGTTGCCAGACCGCGCGGGCCGCTGCTAGATTAAGGTAAATCGCCGTGTTCCGCCACAAGATCACATCCCACGGTCCCCGTTGCACGTGCTGAAAGAAGTCGTGAACCTCGAATCTCGCCCGCGACCGTAACAACGCCTGCACGCGGCAGCGGCCGCCCTCGGCCTCGAAATAACGCTGGCGAAGCAACGGCGCGAGATCCGCCAGCCCGGCAGGGGAATACAGAGCATTTTGCGCCTGACGGATAGCTTCCGGGCGACAATCCGTGCCCAACAAGTCGCTGCCGTCGAGTAAAGCCAACTCGGCAAGCACGATGGCTACCGAGTATAGTTCCGATCCGTCGGAACAAGCAACACTCCAAACCCTGAGCCGGCTGGAGAGCGAGGGCAGTTTCGGCAGCAGGTCTCGAAGCGCATCGAACACCGGCGGATCGCGAAAGAACGCAGTCACGCCGAGCAGCAGAGACCCGAGGGCCGCTGGCAGAAGCTCCGGATGTTCTTTCAGCCGAGTCTGGGCCGCTTCGGTCGAAGCGACACGAAGCGTCCGCAGGCAGGCGGCCAGCCGTCTCTCCAGCGGCCGCGTGCGGTACAAGCTGATGCTGAGGCCGGCCCGGTCCAGGAGCCAGCAAAGAAACTCGTCGGGATGATCCGGCCGCTCATTCACAGGTGGTTGCCATCGCGGCGCAGGAGCCGAAGTCGGTCTGCCGCAGGCCAGCGGCCGGTGCCGCGCAGTTTTCGCTCCTTGGAACCTGAGATGCCTCAGTTCGTCGGCTTGTTCTTGTTCTGGGGTCATCGCACGCCCTCGATGGTCAATGGGAAAAACGGGCGGTAACGGCCTGCCATGCGTTGCAACGAGTTGAAGGTTCCTGCGCAGTTCCGTCACCCGTGCTGGCGCAGGGACAATCATGCCATCAGTATAACACGCTAAGCCCAGGCAGAAAGACGGGCGCTGGAGATGGCGTATCGGCAGCGGGCCGGCAAGCGGCCGATTACGGCCGATTGCGGCCAAATATGCCGGGCCCGTTTTCCGAGTTTCTGGACATGATGCCTCATCTTCTGGGGCTGCGAGCTTCTTAGTCGGATAAATCGCGCGGCACACGATTGGGTGCTCGCGATCTGCTTGGTATGATACGGACGAGCAAGCGCGGTCAGTGCCGCGTCAATCGCCGCACGAAAGCACAACCTCAGACATTGAAGTGAAACCGCCGAGCCGGTCGGATTTCCATCGTGACGCTGATTGCGGCGGCTTGATCAAGGCGATCATTACGTGTTTTTCACAAGGATCCGAACGATGCCACTGACCCGCCGCCAACTGCTGCAAGCCGCCGTCGCCTCCGCGGGCGGAGCGATGATTCCCTACGTGTTTTCCGCCGACGCCGCAACGCAGGCCGAACCCAAATCCAAGAACGATCGCTTCGGGATCGGCTCGATCGGCATGCGTTACCAAGGCACAGTCAATACGAACCACGCCTTGCCTTACGGCGATGTGGTGGCGATTTGCGACGTGGATCGCGAGATCGGCGAAAAGGCCGTCGCGCATTTCGGCGGCAAGGCGACTTTGTACGAGGATTATCGCCGGCTGCTGGAACGTAAGGACGTCGACGTGGTATTCGTGGGCGCGCCGGACCACTGGCACACCAAGATGCTGATCGACGCCTGCCTCGCCGGCAAGGACGTCTATGCCGAGAAGCCGCTGACGCTGACCGTGGACGAAGGCAAGCACCTGCTGCCGGTCGTCCGCCGGACGGAGCGGGTGGTGCAGGTCGGAACGCGTCTGCGCAGCGATCACATCCACCGTCTGGCTTGCGAGACAGTAGCCGCGGGTCGCCTCGGCAAACTGCGGCGCGTCATGGTCGGCGTGGGCAAGAATCCCACCGGGGGGCCGTTCCCCAGCGAAGCTGCTCCGCCGCACTTGAACTGGGACCTGTGGCTGGGTCAAGCCCCGCTGGTCCCGTACACCAAGGAACGCTGCCACTTCACCTTTCGCTGGTGGTACGAATACGCCGGCGGCAAGATGGCCGACATCGGCGCCCACGAGCTGGACCAAGCCCAGTGGGGCATGGGGATGCAGCATTCCGGACCGGTCGAGATCGAAGCCACCGCCACCTATCCCGACGTGGCCAACGGCTACAACGTGGCCACGTCGTTCGCGGTCCGGATGCGGTACGCCAACGGCGTCGAGCTGATCACAGGCGACGCCCTCCCCGGCGGCGTGCGGTTCGAAGGGGAACGGGGATGGCTGCATGGCCGCAAAGGGGAAATCAACGGGGCGCCGTTCGACTTGCTGAACGATGATCCCATCCCGCGCGAACAGTACCAGCTGTATGCCCACGACAATCTCAGCCGCCCGCTACGGACCGGCAAGGAGGGCCAACTCGACGTCCATGTGGGCAACTTCTTCGACTGCGTCAAAACCCGCAACACGCCGCTGTCGGACGTGGTCAGCCAGAACTGCGCCGCCAATGTCTGCCACTTGGCTAACATCGCCCAGCGCCTGGGCCGCAAGCTGCGTTGGAATCCCGACGAGCAGGTATTCGTTGGCGACGAGGAAGCCAACGCCCTGCTCCGGCGTCCGCAGCGCAAAGGATACGAGATTTCCGTGTGAGACCGTTCTGAGCGCGGCGAGCCGCGACGTCCTGACGGGCGTGGCCCGGCGTGCCACACTCCTGCGCGGCGCCGGCCCCGTCACCAGAGTCTCCGCACACCGTATGCGTCCAACGCCTCGTCGGCGCTGACGATGGCGAAGTTCTCGAACGTCGCCTGGGCGACCAGTAGCCGGTCGAAGGAGTCGAACCACAGGAACATGTGCGTGTCGAGCAGCAGCGTCATCCCATGTACTCCGCGAAGTCCTTCAGGTGTTCGTCGTCATCGGCCACGATGGCGAGCATCCCCTTGCAGTTGCCTGCCTTGCGCGGCTTCCGTCTTGCCTTTCCTGCGGCCAGCAACCGGGCAATCGGTTGTTGATTGCATCGTCTCGGTCTGCTGCACCTGCTGCCTCAGCGTTACGGCCAGGTGACCGTGCCCGAGGCCGTCGTCCGCGAGATCGGGTCGGGCGCTGCGCAGGGGGCCGACGTTCCCGATGTCGCCACGCAACCGAACCTATCGCCGCTTCTGGCAAGCCGGCCCGGGCTACGACGCCAATCTGTACGAACTGGAGGCGATCTACAAGGCGATCGATTAGCCCGACGCGCAAGCGAAGGACCGCGCCGGTCAGCGAGGGACGATTTCCCGAAACACTGTTGCAAGCCTGGCTTCAACCGCCCTCCAGTCCTGCGTGGAGAGACGACCGATAACACGAACAACCGCAGACTTCTCCACGGTGGCCAGCTTTTCTGTCCGTACCACCGATGGCAGTCTCAAGCCTGCCTGCTGCCAATCCGTAAGGGTTACGTCGTAAATAACGCGACTGGTTTGACTGGTAACCGGCGCGACCATCATGTCGGCGTCACCCACGTCTCGCAGCACGATGACAGGCCGTTTCTTGGCGCCCGTTTGGCTCGAATAGGTCATCGAAACGAGCAGCACGTCGCCTCGTTGATACGTCGCGCCCATGGGTCACTCCTCATCGTAGACGGCATCCTCGGGACCATAAGCAGTCAGCAGTTGGCTGGCGGAGAAGCTCGCCCACTCCTTGTCCTCTGCCTCTGGCTCAGACCGCGTCAGGAGAAACTCGACGAAGTGCAGAACCTCCGACTGCAGCCCGTCGGGCAGATGCTTGGCTTTTTCGAAGATGACTTCCGCCGTGCTCATCGCACCCCCTCTCTCTTTGGATCTGTGTGGACGTCGACGATTGAATCATAGCCCCCTCGCGACATTCCAGTCAAGGTCCAAGTCGGCTGGCGCCGAGCGCCACGCCGGTTGCCGGCGCGGGATGAGACAGGTAGGATGGCGCTGTCCGGCCGCGCGGTATCGGACGATTCGGCTTGCTTGGCCAAACAGAAAGGCAGATTGGTGTACCGTCAATTCCCCGCAGCTTCCGTGTTCTTTGTTGCCCTCGCCATCGGTGGGTCTTTGCTCTTTTCGGCGGAGCGTCCCGAGGTGGCGAATTGGAGCTTCGATGGCGATCTGCTGGACCGATCTGGTTACGGGAACGATGCTTTCGCGGCGGCCGCGTCCTTTGCGGATGGACACAGCGGCCAAGGTCTGCAATGCGGCCAGGATGCGATCGTTGTGCCCGACAGCCCGGGGCTCCGGCTGGCGGCGGGCCTGCGCGTCGAATGCTGGGCAAAACTCGAGAAGATCGGCACCAGTTGGCAGCCGCTGCTGATCAAGGACGGCGAATACCAGCTGCGCGTCGACCCGCCGAGCGAAGGAGGCCAGTTTTCGTTCTTTCTGCATCTGGACGGATGGGAGCCGCGGGTCCGCTGCAACACTGTCGCCAAGGTCGGCGTCTGGTATCACCTGGTCGCAGGCTGGGATGGGAAAGAGATCTGGCTCGATGTTAACGGCGAGCGGCACAGCAAGCCGCGGTCCGGAGTCCCGGTGGCGTCTCGCGAACCGCTCGAGTTGGGCCTGTTCGAGGGCGTTCTGGACGAAGTGCGGATCGAGAATCCCGGCGCCCCGTATTCCGCCGTGGCGCAGTGGCGGTTCGATGGCGACCTTCGCGACGCGTCGGAGCATGGATATCATCTGACCGGCCAGGAGGTCGATTTCGTGCCTGTTCCCGGCGGGCAGGCGTTCAGGTCGGGTTCCGCAAGAATCCAGGCGCCGAGTCATCCCGACTTGCAACTGGCGGCGGGGCTGCGAATCGACTGCTCCGTGTATTTCGAACAAGTGCCGGCCGCGAGCCGCTACATCGTCACGAAACATGGGGAGTACCAACTTCGCGTAAATCCGCCGGATGAAGGAGGATGTTTCGCATTCTTCGTGAATCTCGACGGCTGGGAGCCACGGGTGTCGTCGGGCGAGCGCGTGGTAGCGGGCCGCTGGTACCGCCTCACGGCCAGCTGGGACGGGTTTGCCCTGATATTAGACGTCAATGGCCAGCGAACGCGAGTGACGCGATCCGGGATCCCAAAAGCAACCGAAAATCCCTTCGTGGTCGGCGGTTTCGGTGGGTGGATCGACAATCTGATCGTCGAGAACCCGAGGCTGCCGGCCTTGCAGGTCCGCGACGTGCGCCAGGAGCACGCTATCCCGTGCGCCGGACGTCCGGAGAAACTGACCACGTCGATTCGCAACGTCGGCATGGAAGCCGAGCAAGTTGTCGTCCGTCTCGAAGTGCCGCCGGGTACGCGCAGCCTGGACCAAGCGGTCCGCGATCTAGGCGTCATGCCGCTGGGAGCCGAGAAGGTGATCGAGTGGACTGTACAGGCCGATGTGGCAAGCATCGGCGCCGCCGAGATCCGAGTGACGGCGGCCGGCAGTCCGCCTGTGACGGCGAGCCATCCGCTGGTGTTCTTTCCAAGTGAAGATGGTCCGCCGGCTTCCGCCTCGGAAAACCTTCCGCGGACGCGTGCGGGTGACGACGCCGCGGTGACCTACTACGTCGACAGTCGGACGGGCAGCAACGGCAACGTCGGCACATCACAGGATGCGGCCTGGAAGGATTTCACGAACGTCAACGGCCGAACCCTCGGCCCCGGCGAGCGGCTGCTCATCCGCCGCGGGAGCATCCTCAACCAGGAACTTACCGTCTCCGCCCGCGGCACGGTGGATCGTTGGGCGGAAATCGGGACCTATGGCGCGGGCCCGCGCCCGATCATCCGCCGGAACTGGGACATCGGCGACCGCTGTGCATTGGTGAAGAATCCGGATTTTCTCCGCATTCGCAGTCTCGTCGTGTGCTATGCGGCCAAAGGCTTGATCGTCACCTATACCGAACCCGGACATCAGGGACTGGTGATCGAAGACTGCATCGCTCATCACATCGAGGGCCTCTACCGGCCGAACAGTCACGGGATTCCCCCGTGGCGAGACCGCGCGGGCCCCGGGGGAGATGGCGTGAACAGCTCGGCCGGAATCGCCATCCTCGGCGCCACGGCCGGGGATCTGGTGCTCAGGGATTGCGAAATGTTTCAGACGTCCGCGGGTTTTTTTGTCCGCGGCCAGGACGTGATCGTCGATCGCGTTTACTGTCATGACAATTTCGTTCACAACACCTCGCCCCATCCGTTCCTGGTCGGCATCCGCCGTACGATTCTGCGGAACAGTATCTTCGACGCCTCCGGCTGGCATGCCAGCGCCGGCACGATGGGCATCATGCTGGGCGATCCCCAGGGCCTGATCATCCGGAATTGCATCTTCCGAAACCAGCCGGATTCGGGCAGTCACGACGAAGGGGGCATCGATTTCGAAAACAGCGGGAACGGCTGCCTGATCGATCGCTGTACGTTCGAGAACAACGCCGGAGCCGCGATCGAAGTCCTGGGCTTGAAGTCGCCTCAAACGACCAACGTCGAAATCAGGAATTCGCGTTTCATCAAGAACAACACGGCCAACAAACTCGGGCCGTCGGAAATCTTCATCTGGGGACGAACTCCCGATCCCACCGTCTGCTGCAGCACGGGGACGATCCACGGCAACGGCTACGTCACGATTCCGGGCGTCGAGTTCTTCGTCAACGAGGCCCCGAAATTAACCTCTTGGACGCTCCGCGACAACACCGCCTATGCAACGGTCGAGGAACTCGAAAGGGCGATGCCGTTCAACCGGCCGCCGGTCGTGGGCGCCGGGGCCGACGTGCGGACCGACCGGATGACGGTTGCCTTGGCCGGAAGCGTCACCGACGACGGAAAACCCGCGGGCACGCCGCTGTCGATCGCCTGGGAAGTTCTCGAAGGGGCCGGCGGCGTCGTGTTCGACGACGCCGCGGCGCCCGGCACCACGGCCACTTTCGAAACGCCGGGGGATTATCTCCTGCGTCTGGTGGCCGACGACGGCGAGTTCTGGCTCAGCGACATGGTCGTGGTGCATATCCTGCCGGCGGGCACGTCCGTCGCCGCGGCCTGGGAGTTCAACGCGTCGTTGGACAAGCAGGGATGGACCGAGGTCAATCCCGGCACGCGCGTCCAGCACTGGCCGGACCCGAAATGGCCGACCACCTCCCACCCCGTGAAATACGTAGCGGGCGGATATTACGTCCTGGCGATCGAAGACAGCTCGGATGCCCGCCTGCTGTCCCCCGACCGCCTGGGGCTCGAACTGACCGGCCAGGAGACGGTGAGCATGCGGTTTCAGAATCACACTCCGGCGACCGAGATGCGGCTGAGGTTCACCACCGAAGCGGACGCGGACTGGGACGATGCCAAGAGCCGGGCCTTTCCCGTCGTCGCCGATGACAACGGCTGCCGGACTTACGATCGGAACATGTCCGCCGTCCCGGCGTGGAAGGGCCGCCTGAAGCAACTCCGCCTGGACTTGGCCACGGGCGAAGGCCTCACCGGGACGTGCCGGTTCGATTACGTTTGGATCACTCGCCCCCATTCCGAGAAGTAGCCGTCCGTCAAATCGAGGCCATGTTGAAGCTGTATGAAAAGCTCGGGGGCGAGAAATCCAACTGATCCGTCTCAGGCTTTTGCAAAGTTCTCTCCAGATTCTCTTAAATCGGTAGACGTCGCGTCGGCCGATCGGTAAAACAAGTAGCGGTGGGTCCGGGAGCTGGAAGCGCGGAGTGTCCCCAGCAGGCTGATTTTCCGTCCGTGACGCAGGGGATCAATGCTCTTCTTTGCCATCGCGCTCAGCGGGGACGACATCCGCCAAGCGACGCGTCTATTCATTGATCGTTTCGGAGGGGTGAACCATGCGACGGTGTAAGGGACTTGCGTTTACGTTAGTGGAATTGCTGGTGGTGATCGCCATCATTGGCGTCCTGGTCGCGTTGTTGTTGCCGGCGATACAGGCCGCGCGGGAGGCGGCGCGGCGCACGCAATGCACCAACAAGCTGAAGCAATTAGGCGTGGCGCTGCACAACTATCACGACACGCACCGCGTGTTTCCGCCGGCGCAAGTCGCCAACCGCGACTGTGCCACGACGCCGGCGCCGCCCTACGCGGCCATGAACCTCAACGGTCTGGTTTTGATGCTGCCCTTCTTGGAACAGCAAGCCTTGTACGACCAGGCCGATTTTCTGTCTGCCTTTGGCACGGGCGTCCACTCTTCGATTACTTCTCCGCCGCCGCTGGCCGGAGGCGGAGTCAGCCCGGCGAACGCGAGTTTTGTGGCGCTGCTCGCGCCCGATCCGTTCTTTTGTCCAAGCGACGCCGATGAAGCAAATCGCCGCAGGACCAACTATGATTTCATCGTGTACCGAGCTTGGAACAGGTGCAGCCAATGGGGATCGAACGGGCCCTTGACGCGGACCATGTTTGAGGATGGAAGCGACTGCGGTTTCAAACACGTCACCGATGGCTTGAGCAACACGGTGGCCATGACGGAAACATTCAGAAGTTGCTGCTGCAACGGTGCGAATGCGGAATGGGCGCAACGAGGCTACACGCAGATCGGCCTTTCGCTGTCGTTCAAGCCGCCGAATTATACGTGGTATAACGTCAGCTGGGCGACGCCTCCCTACGAGTGCAACACTCAGTTTGCCGGCAAACGGTTGGGCGACTGGATGTCGACGGGGAGCTTTCATCCGGGCGGACTGCACATCTTGCTGGGCGACGCTTCCGTTCGCTTTCTGGCCGAGAGTTCCGATGCCACGCTGCGAAACCGGCTGAGCGTAATCTCCGACGGGGAAGCGATCGGCCAGTTCTAGACGACCTTGCGGGCTCGCTAACGAGAACCGATGTTTGTTGTTTCTTCTTGTTCTTTTTGGAGACCAGCCGGGATGCACACCGCGAAGAAAAATGCCGTCCTCGTGTTTGCGATAACCGCGACGCCGTGGATCGTCGGATGCGGAGCCAAGAAAGACCTCGGTTTTCTGAAAGACGCGGTTCCCGCAACGGGGCGCGTGACCGTGGCGGGAAAACCGCTGGCCGGGGCCACCGTCAGGTTCCTTCCCACCATCCAAAGCACGGGAGGACGTGAGGCGTCGGCGGTTACGGACGAGAGCGGACGTTACGAAATGTCGACGCTCGTGCCGGGCGTCTCGCCGGATGAATCGAAGGGCGTTGTGCCGGGCGAGTATGTCGTGGCGATCAGCCGGGTGGCCATGCCGGATGGCGCCCCGGCGCCGCCGGATATCATCGACGAGAACGACGCCATCGCCAGAGGGGCGCGGCAGCATGTGCCGGAGAAATACACCGATCCGGAAAATTCTCCGTTACAGGCGACGGTCGCTCCGCCGAAGGCCGAGCACGATTTCGACCTGTGACTCCAACGCACGTTTGGCAGGAACCGGAGCTACAGGATCCCCCCCGATGCGAATCATCCTGCACTGCCCGAGCGCTCCGATGATTCTCGTGCTGATCGTGTTCGCCACCCATCCGGCACAACAGGCTCGCGCGGACGAGGCGGTCGCGCTGTATGTGGCCCCCGTCGGCAACGACACTTGGTCCGGGCGGTTGCCCGCGCCGAACGCCGACAACCGCGACGGTCCATTCGCCACGCTCCAGCGGGCTCGCGACGAGATCCGGCGGCTCAAACAGAATGGCCCGCTGTCCGCGGGCGGAGTCGTGGTGGAACTTTCGGGCGGCATCTACGAAATGACTGAGCCGCTGGAATTGGTGCCGCAGGACTCGGGGACCGAGGCAGCGCCGATCGTGTACCGCGGACGCCCGGAAGCCGAGGTGCGCGTGGTCGGCGGCCGTGTCGTCACGGGCTGGCAGCCGGTCACCGATCCGATCGTGTTGGCACAGTTGGACGACGCGGCGCGCAGCCGTGTCCTGCAAACGGATCTCAAAGCCCAAGGCATCACCGACTTGGGCGAGATGAAGCCGGGCTCAACCTGGGCGCAGTCGGAGCCGGGACTCGAGTTGTTCTTTCAAGACCAGCCCATGACCCTGGCGCGTTGGCCGAACGAAGGTTTTGTCAAGATCGTCGACGTGCTCGGACCGACGCCCGTGGACGTGCGGGGCGTCAAAGGCTGCCGGGAAGGGATCTTCACCTACGACGGTGATCGGCCCACGCGCTGGACGGGCGCGCCGGACGTCATGCTCCACGGTTATTGGTTCTGGGATTGGGCCGACCAGCGGCTCAAAATCGAGTCGATCGACACGCGGCAGCGGACGATTGCACTCCCAGCCGAGCCGCAGCATCCCTATGGGTTCCGTCGTGGCCAGTGGTATTATGCCTATAACCTGCTGGCCGAACTCGACCAGCCCGGTGAATGGTACTTGGACCGGCAGGCCGGCATCCTCTACTTCTGGCCGCCGGGCCCGATCGACACCGGCCCGCCCATGATTTCGGTGCTGCCGAACCTCGTGACCATGAAGGACGTCTCGTTCGTGACGCTCCGCGGCCTGACGCTGGAATCCTGCCGCGGCACGGCGCTCACGATCACCGGTGGAACTCGGGTCCGCGTCGCGGGCTGCGTGATCCGCAACGCGGGCGGATGGGCCGTGGCCTTGAGCGGCCGGGACAGCGGGCTCCATGGCTGCGATCTGTACAACCTGGCCAACGGCGGTGTCTCGATGTCCGGGGGAGACCGCACCACGTTGACGCCTGCCGGGCTGTACGTCGACAATTGCCACCTCTCCCGGTTCGGCCGCTGGAATCCCATCTGCAAGCCCGGGGTGCAGGTCGACGGCGTGGGCAATCGGGTGGCCCACAATCTGTTCCACGACGCCCCGCACATGGCGATCATGTGGGGCGGCAACGACCATCTGTTCGAGTTCAACGAGTTCCACAGCGTGGTCTACGGCGCCAACGACGCGGGGATCATGTACGCCGGCTACAATCCCGCGATGCGCGGACATGTGATCCGGTACAACTATTTCCATCATGTCTACGGCCGCGAAGGCCGCGGCTGTAACGGCGTGTACCTGGATGACATGTTCTGCTCGGCCACCATCTTCGGCAATATCTTCTGCCAAGTGCCGCGGGCGGCCTTCATCGGCGGCGGCCACGACAACGTGGTCGAGAACAACGTTTTCGTCGACTGCAAGCCCGCCCTGCACGTCGACGCGCGGATGCTGGGCTGGGCTTCGGCGTCCGTGCCCATCATGAAACAGCGTCTAGAGGCCGTGCCGTACCGCGACGAGCCGTGGCGCAGCCGTTACCCGCAATTGCTGACCTACTTGGAGGGCGACTACGCCGAACCCCGCGGCAATCTCGTCGCCCGCAATATCTGCTGGGGCGGCACGTGGGACTCGATCGAAGCCCGAGCCAGGCCCGGTGTCACGTTCACCGACAATCTGACCGACCGGGATCCGCACTTTGTCGACGCCGCGAACCTGAATTTCCAACTGCGCGACGACTCGCCAGCTTGGAAACTGGGTTTCCAGCGGATCCCGATCGAGAAGATCGGTCCGTACCCCAGCGACGACCGAGCCAGTTGGCCGGTCCGCCACGAGGTTCGCCCCCAGCCCGCGGTCGCACCGCCGTAGGGCGTCCGGGAGGTATTTACCCTGCTGTATCTTCACGGAGGCCACGCGAACATGAACACGCACCTTGACAAAACATCGTGCACGAAAGATCGGGGCCCCGTCCTACGTGATCGGCAAACGCGAGTGGTGGCGGACCCAGATCCGCAACGCGGGCGGCGAGATCTGGTTCGGCGCCATGGGTTGCGGCGCACTGGTCGATAACGGCGTCGTCCGCGGCGTCGTCATCGCCACGCCCCAGGGCCGCGGCGTGGTGCTCTGCCATACGGTGATCGACAGCACGGGACACGCCGACGTGGCGGCCGCGGCCGGTGCCCAGTGCATGTACACCGGCAGCGACCACATCGCGTTGCAGGGCGCCGGCCTCCCGCAGAGCGAGCCGGGCGCCACCTACATCAATACCGACTGGACCTTCATCGACGAGTCGGACATGATCGACGTCTGGAGCGCCTACGTCGCGGCCAAGGACAAGTATCGCGGCGCCTATGACCTGGGCCAGCTGATCGATACCCGCGAGCGACGGCGAATCGTGGGAGATTACATCCTGACGCCGCTGGATATCGTCAACCGGCGGACCTTTCCGGATACCGTCGGAATCAACAACGGCGGCCGGCTCGACAAGCATGGCTACACGGTTCATCCGTTCTACATGATCAACAACTGGCGTGGCGGGACGACGTACACGCCGTACCGCTGCCTGCTGCCCAAGGAACTCGAAGGCATCCTGGTCATCGGCCTGGGAATCAGCGCCCATTGTGACGCGATCCCCTCGATCCGGATGCAGCCGGATGTGCAGAATCTGGGCTACGCGGCCGGCGTGGCCGCAGCGATGGCCGCCCAGGGCGGCGTGCCCGCTCGCCAGATCGACCTCAAGCAGCTCCAGCAACACCTGGTCGGCAACGGCTGCCTGACCCCCGAAGTGCTCGAACACACCGACTCGTTTTCGCTGCCCGATGCCCTGATCGCAGTCGCCGTGCGAAAGCTGGCCCAACAGGATTACTCGGGCCTGGGCGCGATCATGGCCGGCGAAGATCGTTCGATCCCCATGATGCAGCAGGCGTACGGCAACCCTGCCACGTCGGCCGAGGGCAAGCTGCGCTGTGCCCACGTGCTGGGCATGCTAGGCGACGCGACGGGCGCCGAAACGCTGATCGCCCAGCTGCGTGCCGCGACGCAGTTCGACGAGGAACGCATCGACGTGTACTTCCCTTGGGTCACCTGGCTCGACAGCTACATCATCGCCCTGGGCCGCACGCGCGATCCGCGTGCGCTGGAGCCCTTGTTGGACAAGCTGGCGTTGCTCGAACAGGACAGCAAGAGCCGCGTTTCGCATTCCCGCGCGCTGGCCCTGGCCTTCGAGGCTCTGGGCGACGCAGCGGCGGCCAAACCGCTGGGCGAAGCCATGCAGCGACTCGGTATCCGCGGAATGGCCGTGACCGACACGGTGGGATGGAACGCACAAGACCGCGGCAAGTCGGGCCAGCTCGATTTGACCCTCGCCCGGGTCCTATACCGGCTCGGCGACCACGAAGGAATCGGCAAGGCGATCCTGGAGCAGTACGCTCGCGACATTCGCGGCCACTACGCGCGTCATGCTCAAGCGGTCCTGAAGCAAGGCCCGTTGGGAAGTGATCCGTGAAGGCGATCTGCTTCGTGATGCCGGCTGGCCGTTATCTCCTGGCCAGTTCGGCGTCGATCTCGCAAGTCACGCGGAAGCCGACGTTGAAGACTTTGTGATACGGGCGATAGTCCAGGCGAAAACCGGCGGTGGCTCGGTGCGGGCGGTCGCGCCACGAGCCGCCACCGACGAACATTCGGCCGGCGGTGCTTGCCGTGCGCGTCCATTCCCACACATTGCCGTGCATATCGTGCAGGCCCCATGCATTAGGCGCATAGCTGCCGACGGGCGAGGTCAGAAAATGGCCGTCGTCGATCCGCGTGTCCCGCAGATGCCCCACAGCGAGTCGGCTCCCGACTTCATCGGTCAATTGCGATTTCCGGTACTAGCCAGCCAACGGCGTGGGGCGGGCAAGGCCTGTGAGGGCCAGCAGAGCGGTGGCGGCGACGATCAGACTGGCGAGCAGGGCGGTGGCCAGCGGGCTGGCTTCGCTCAGGATCGTCTCGGCCCTCGTCTGCTTTTCTTCCAGTTGCATGCCCTCGACTTCGGGCAGCGGCTGGACGGACCGCAGCGTGGCGGCCAGGCTGGCGTGGTAGCTTTCGGCGATTTCCTGGGCCGCCTCCGAGCCCGGTGCGCTGAGCGCGGCGGCCAGGAAGTCGTGCAGCTTGGCGTTGCCGCAGGTTTCGTACGAGCAGCCGGCGCCGTGACGCGCGACCAACTCGGCGTGTAGCTCGGCCAACCGCCGGATGACATCCTCCGACGGGGTCCATAAGCCCTTGCGGATCGTCTCGAGCATAATGGCGGTCATGTCCTGCAAGGCCGCAGGATGTACGTCCTCGAAATAGGCTTGCAGGTCCAGGCCGTGCTTGTCGTCGATATAGACGTCGAACGTCTCCTGCCACAGAGCGTCGCCGACGACGGATGGCTGCATCACGTTCCAGCCGTATAGGTTGCGGACGTTTTCGGTCAACGCGGCTGCGGCCGAAGGGCCCTCACGCTGCATCCCGGCGATGAACCGCGGATTCCAGACTTGCGTCCGAGCCTCTTCGCGGATCGCCGCTGCGGCGGTGGCGGCGCGGGGCTTCGCCGGATCGCGCAGGTCGCTGAAATAGCCGGTCGGATCGTTGCCGGTCGTGTTGCGGATGGCCAGCGAGATCCCGCCCATGAATTCGTAGACGTGGTCCAGGCTCAAGGGTCCCCAGGTATTCGATGAACGCGGCTGGACGACGATCTCGGCGCCGGCCAGTTGCGTTTGGAACAGACCGGGCGCAACCGTGCCCCAGACGCCGTCGCCGCGGTACACGCCGCTCATGTTGGCCAAGTACCGCTGAGCGATTTCTTCCTCCGTTTCCCACGTGTCGCCTCGTTCGACCATGCCCATGATGCCCGTCCCGTAATTGGCGTTGCCCGCCGCGCCGAAGACGCGGGCGGTAGCCCAGCCGCGGGCTTCGCGCGGGGCGTAGCCCTGGCGTTTGAGCTCCTCCTCGGCTTGTCCCGTGTTGTCGCGGATGTAGTTGGGGTGAGCTTCGTCACCCAACTCCGCCATCATCTGCACGGCCTTGTCGATCAAGGCGATCCGCGAAGCGGCCGCGTCTCGGAACTGGCCCGAGGTTTGCACCACGACGTCGATCCGCGGGCGTCCGAGTTCTTCGGCGGGAACGATCTCGACGTCGTACATCGTGCCGCGGGCATCGCGTTTGGGACGGACGCCGATCAGGTGCAGGATCTGGGCGATGGTCGTGCCTCGGGTGCGGATGAACTCGCCGCCCCACAGCGAAAAGGCGACGCGGCGGGGATACCGGCCGGTCGCCGCCAGATGCTCGGCCAGGATGCCGTCCACCAGGTTGACGCCCACGCGCCACGCTTCTTCGCTGGGCGTCAGTTCGGCGCTGATCGAGTACAGGTTGCGCCCGGTCGGAGCCGCTTGAGGATTCCGTAAGACGTCAGCGCCGGAGGACGGCGCGATGAAGCCCCCGGCCAGGGCGGTGACCAGCCCGTCGAGTTCCGCGGCGGGCGATGCTTCCAGTGCTGCCGCGTTGGCCGCGGCGGCGGCGAGCAGTTCCTGGAACGCCTGGGCTACCGCCGGTTCCGCTCGCGCGAGCAGCGTTTCCAATCGCTGCGGCGTCCAAACGCGATTCGGCTGGGGAGGAACGGGAGCGGTCTCGGGCAGCAGCTGGGGTTCGGTCGGCTCGACGTCGTCGCCTCGTAGTGGCGGTGCCGCTGCCGTCCATCCCTCGCGAACGGCGTCCAACAGTTCGCGCATCAATTCGCCCTGCCGTTCGATCGCGTCCGGCATGCGGCCTTCGCCGCTTTCGAGCACTGCTTGCACGGTCTCCCAGCCGCGCGAGCCGAGCATGGCGACGGCCGTGTCGCGGATCTGATCTTCCGAATACGGTCGGCCGATCACGTGCAAACCGTCGGGGATGTGACTCTGCTTGAGTTGATGCAGGTAACCGTGCAAATGGACGATTTCCGCATCCTCCAGCAAACGGTCGTCGAGTGCTTCGGCGACCAGCCCAAGATCGGCGTCCATATCCAGCTGGCGAACCGCCTCGGTGATGCTCCGCCGGACCTCGTGTTTCAGCGGCGCATCCTCGCTGTATTCGAATTCGTGGATCAGCTCGTGTAATCGCTCGAGTTCGCCATAAAGCCCCGCGCCGGTGAAGGGCGGGGTCAAATGCGAGACGATCACGCCGTACGAGCGGCGCTTGGCCACCAGCGCCTCGCCGACGTTGTTGATGACATACGGATAGATGTGGGGCAGGTCGCCGATCAGGATATCCGGCCAGCAATCGTCGCTCAGCGCGGCCGATTTGCCGAACGTGAACTCCAACGAACCGTGGGTGCCGAAATGGATGATCGCATCGGCCTGAAAGCCGCGCTGCAGCCAGAGATAGGCGCCCAGGTAGAAATGCGGCGGCGCCTCGCCGGTGCCGTGTACCGTCGCCACCTCGTCGCCGCCGATTGCGCCGGCGGTCGGTTGCGGCAGAATGACCACGTTCCCGAAGCGGATGCGGCTGACCACCAGGCAGTCCCGGCTGTCGCGCTGGGCGACCAGATGCTGGCCGGGGATCGCTCCCCATCGTTCGATCATGTCCTGCCGGCGCTGGGGCGACAGCGACTGCTGGAACCACTGCGCGTACTGCTCGACGGGCACGAATTCCGGTTGGGCTTCTTCCAGAAACTGCTCGTACGCTCCGATCGCCCACTGCCCGACGGTGCGGCCGCGCTGCTGGATCAAATCGTACAACGCTTCGGGGCTCGACGGCAACTCGTCGCCCAGATCGTAGCCCTCGTCCCGCAGACGTTGAAGTGTGTGGTACAGCGAGGGCGCCACCTCCAAACCGGACCCGGCCAGGGCCGAAGCCCCCGGAGCTTTGTAGTAGACGATCGCGACTCGTTTCTGCGCGTTCGGGGTCCGCCGCAGCTTGAGCCAGCGGACGACGCGGTCGACGTAGCGTTCGAAGCGTCCCGGCAATGTCGTGCGGACCCGCAGCCCCTCGTCGTTCGGTTCCATCGCCGAGATCGCCAACGGTTCGATCACTCCGTCCAGTTCCGGCATGGTGATCGACTGGCTCAGCAATCCGGCGGATATGCCGCGCATATCGTCCAGCCACGCTTGGCGATCAACGATCAGGTGCAACGCGCTCAGGCAGGGGATGCCCAAGCGCGCGAGCTGCTGCGAGCCCTCCTCGCCGCGCGCCAGCCGTCCGTGCGGAAAGACGATGGCCAGATCGGGTTGCACCGCCTCGAGATGCGGCAACGATTCGCGGCCGAAAATCGGGTACACCCGCACGCCGCGGCTCTCCAGCGCGTTCAGCAGATCGTCGACGGGGCCGCGTTCCAGAGCGCTGAGCGGATCGAGGGAGGGACCGAACAAGGCAACGCGCGGCGCCTCGGCAGCCATCAATCCTGGCCGCTGGGCGGCCAAGTGCGTCTCGAACTCGTCCAGCGTCGCGAACACGGATTCGCCCAGATGAAAGAAGCCCTCCTGCGGACGCTCGACGACCGGCAGCACCACCACGTCGCACCCGGCCAATTCGTGGGCGAGGTAATCCAGTACGCCGCGGAGATTCGCCTCCCCCCCGTGCTTCAGGTACTGGTCGAGCACCTCGCGACGCTCCGGTTCCAGGTTGTCTTCGCGAGAGGCCACGTCGCTGATGGCGTTGAGCATCACGATCCGCACGCCCGCGGCTCGCGCAGCGGCCAGTGCGGCCAGGTCACTGTCGTCCGGACGGTAGCCCATGGCTCGGATCAAGACGGCGTGATAGTTGGCCAACGGCGCCGTGCTCAGTTCGTCCCGCTCGTACCGGTGCAACGTGTACCGGGTATCGCGTGCCGCGGCGCACCATGTGCCCCAGTCGCTGTCGCGGAAATTGATCAGGGCGACTCGCATACTGCGGAGATACCGCTGATAGGCCAGCAGGGCCGTGGCCGTGCAAAGGATCAACAACACGATCGTCGTCAGCAGGTACAGTCCCTGCCGTTTCGTCCGTTCGGAACGTTTCATATCGCGTCTCCGCAGGAGTTGCTTTTGTGGTGGGTCAGGGCGCGGGCGGCGGCGCTGCGTCAGAAGCCGCAGCGCCCTCCTTTCCCGCCGGGACGTAGACGACGCGGCCGTCGGGCAGCCGATAGGCTTGCCCCAGCAATTCGCCTTGGCCGAAGCCCGTCTGTCCCGTTGCCTCGTAGTGCCGGATCTCCTCGCCTTCCTTGACCAGAATCTCCATGTCCGGCTGGCCGGGATTGGTGATCAGCGTGTAGTCCTTCTGCTGCAACAGCGCCGGAAGCTGCAGGTAACTGACCAGCGCCACCATCAAGGCCACGGCAAAGACCATCGCCACGTCGAACAGGTTGGCCATGCCGGCCGTGGGATCGATGGCGGACTTGTCGTCGAAATCGAGCAGAGCCGAGCGTCGTCGTGCGATCGGGTTGGTGGACATGTCAGGAGACCTCCGCGGGTTGCAGGTGCCGGTTGGCCGGCTTGGATCCGAGGTTGCCGGCAAGAGCGGCTGGCGCGGGGCGGGGCGCCGATTCGGCAGGCGATCGGCCTCCATCACTGACTCGAACCGCGATGTCCTTCGGCCCCGCTTCGCACTGCAAGACCCGTCCGGCGGCGAATGCCAGCAGCGCCGCGTCCGCGCGATACCACCGGTGCTTGGCCGCGACGACCGCGCCGGCCAGCGTGCCCACCAGCAGTCCGACGACCGTGGTTGCAAAGGCGATCACCAAGTTCTCCGACATCATTTGCAGGTTGCCGGCCGCCAGGCCGACCAGCGCGGGACCGAGCGGAATGAGCGTGCCCATCAGCCCCAGGGCCGGACCCCGCCGGGCCAACGCGCCGATCCGTTCCACCTCGTCCCGCCAGGTGATCTCGGCGTCGGAAGCCAGTTTCTCGACCAGCAGCGCATCGCCCGCCGCTTGGTCCAGTCGCCGTAGCGTCTGCGGCAGCAAGCCGGCCGCGGGCAGAGCGGGCAGGGGCGACTCGCGGCGGGACAACGCCTCGCCATATTCCGCCAGAGACGGTGCGTGGCGGCAGCGAGCAAATAGTTCACGCAGCGCCCGCCCCAGCACCAGCAGCACTTGAAACAGGCTGCCCAACAGCACCAGCATCACCGGGATCAGCAGCGCCGTCGAGATCAGGTAGAAGACGTTGGTCAACAAATTCATGATAGCTTTCTCTCCAAGGGATGTTTCATGAAACGAGGAGTCCGAAACAGGAAGCCCGCGAGCAAAACGGCGGCGGCGCCCACGGCGACGGCGATCGACGTCCAACGGGCGGCATCGTCCAGCGGTTCGATCACCAGACGCATCCCCGGCAGCGGCAACGGCAGCAGGGGCGCGAACATACAAACCAGAACCACGGCGCCGGACGCCAGCAGATGAACGCCGGCCAGGCGGCAACGCGGGAGACGCATCGCTAGGCCGGCCGCGCCGCTCAACAACGCGGCAGCGGCCAATCCAACGCTCCGCCCCACCGCCTCGGGGCGGGCGCCGACGAACGCCTCGAGCCACGCCAGCTCGCAGTAAAACAGCACCACGACCAGCAGCGGCGCAGGCACAACGTGGACTGCGCCCAGCAGAAGCGCCCACCGTCCCGCGCGCCGATCGTCCAGCATCTTCAGGCTGCACGCGATCGCCGCTGCGGCCAGCAGCATCTGGACGATCGCCAACCACGTGGCAATGTCCTGGCGACCGAGCGCGGCGCGCAATTGCTGCGACGTGCTGGCGTCGGCCAACGGATTGACCAGGAACCCGGCCAGCGCCGTCAAACCGAACACCAGCGGCAACAGCGGCCACTGCCGCGATCGGCCCAATCCGGCCGCGGTCTGCCATACCGTCAGGCAGCCCAGGCCGAGCATCAACCAGCCGAACGGATACGCCGCGAAAATGCCCAGCCAGGACGTAAGCCATGCTTGCATGAAATGCTCCCTATCGAAAAACATTCAAGGTGCCGCCCCAACAAGCTCACGCGAATTCTCGCCGACTTCGTTCTCGTCGGCAGGCTCGGGTGATGCCGCCCGCCCTGACGCTTCCGGACGCGGTCTTGCGGTAGGTCCAATCGTACAGTCCGGCAAGGCTGACGATCAGCAGCGACAAGGCGCCGATCAACGAGACAAGATAGTAGCTGTCGCCGCGCCAATCGCGGAAGATCCGACCGTTGTGCAGCTCGAACAAGAAGTTCCACATCGGCATGCGGTAGCCCGCCGCCATCTCGATCGGCATCTGGAACCGGCCGTTGGGCCGAGCGCCGTCCAGGCCGATCAACTCGCCCCGGTGCGTCACGGCGAACCGCTCTTGCTGAGGCGTTTCAAAGTATCCGGAGACCTGCCAACCGTCGAGCATCCGGCGCATCGCACGCGGCGGCACCGGTCTGCCGGTGCTGATGTCAATCGGGCGGCTGCCGTCCAGCGCGCATCCCGGCAGGACCCTCCCGGACACACTCATACTCATCGATCGCTCCTCAAGTCGAAATCGAATCGATTCTCCCACGGTCATCGGACATCGCGGCTTGGCTTGCAATGGTTGGTTCGAACCTTCTCCGTCTGTTCCGTGATCGGTTTTCAACGCCGTGAAACGAGTTCGAACCGAAACTCGTTCGGCTCTTTCAGACTCACCACTTCCTTGAGCTGACTGAGCCGATGGTAGATTGGCGGAACCCGGGGCGCCCGAGGTCGGGTCTTATGGGCCGTCAGGTACTCGCGGACCGCCGCTTCGTCATCCGGATCCGGCAGGTCCGATTCGACGGCTTCGATCTCGATCCGATGCGTCCCCGGCACCGGTCCGTAATTCTTCGGGAATTCAAATGCTCCCTGTTCGATGGTCGCTGACGACTTCGGTCCCATCGTGTCGTCGACGGGGACGAAGCGGATCACGCCGGCCGGCAAGGGCTGTCCATCAAGGACTACCGTCCCTCTGGCGGTGACGCGGGGGGGCCGTCGTTCGATTTCCCACAGCCGCTGACCAACGCCGCCGCCAGCAGTGCAACCAAGCATGACTGCTCGAAGGTGCGCATCACTCTTCTCCTTTCGCCTCCTTAGCGCGCTTTCCGGGGTTCGTCAGAAGCTACCGACGATTTCTCCGCCGTTGCGCGAAGCCAGTGCGTCCAGCAGGCCCGCGTCGATGGCCTCCGCGATGGAACGGACGGAACCGTCGACGAGGGTGAAGTTCACGATGCCGGCGTGCTCGCTGCGGAACGACCGCAGCCAGTTGCTGTCGAAGACGCCGTCGTCGGGGATGTCGTGGGGGTTGAAGGCATAGGCTGTGACGAAGCCGACCGAAAGCGGAAAGGGATTGGCCCAGTACGTGAACCCGTACCGTCGGTCACCGGAACAGGGGCCGGATGAGAACAGGTAATCGGGGAGATTGTAGGCCGAATCGCCGATCATCAGCGTGGTCGAGGTGCCATCGGTGACGTCTCGGAAGCCAGTCCGTTCGGCGACCGAATGGGCGTACACGATCGGGCCGTTCTGTTCCGGCCGCGGGTCGTAATTCCCGTAGGGGAGCGAACCGACGTTGGGAGCATAGTTTCCGGGCGCCCGGAAAGCGTCGCACTCCCCGCCGACCTGTCGTCGAAACGAGGCTGTCGGACAGAGATAGGTGGGGATGTTCTGGCTGACGACCTCCCGGTTGAACGGCGCCGTGTTCCCCTGGTTGAAGTCGTAGAGCTGGAATCCGCTGGAAAGTTCCAGCATCGGCATGATCGCGACGAAGATCGAGTGGCCGCTGAGGTGCGAGTTCGCCACGCCGCCGGCGTTGGCGTTGGGGAGCACGTTGAAGACGTCATGGTAATTGTGGATCGCCAGTCCGATCTGCTTGAGATTGTTGCTGCACTGCGTCCTGCGCGCCGCCTCGCGCGCCGCCTGGACCGCCGGCAGCAACAGAGCCACCAGAATGCCGATGATGGCGATCACGACCAACAGTTCGACCAAAGTAAACGCAGTTCTTCTGTTTCGCATGGGAAACGCTCCTGAAAGAAATCTGGGCGCCCATCGGGCGACGCTCGTTGCGCGTCTACGATGTGGCGACCCAAAAAGGTTGGGAAAGCAGGAGCTGGCTAGCTGGCTTGCGAGAGTTCGAACAAGCGTGGGGCTGGCTGGCGGAATCGACAATGTTCATCGGGGCGAACGCTGACCGCTTTCAGCGCTGAACTCGAGCCTCCTTCTTGCGGTTTACGATGTTTCCATCCCGGTTTCTCCGCCGCGGCACGACCCGGCGGAAGGCTTTATTTCTGCAAAATCAGTTTATTGTTTCGCGTCACCTGCAGGCGGTAGACCTGACCGCAATGAACGATTTGCACTTCCCGGCCTCCTTGCAGCAACTGCTCGCTGCGCACGGTCGGGAGGCGCGACACGCGTTCCTCGGCTACCAGACTGCGGTCGGGTTCCGTGGGCACTGCCGGGCCGGTCATCGCCGCTTCTCCCCTCGCGCCGCCGCGCGAGCCAAACGCCGCTCGCCGCACCCCGAAGGACGTGTGACACTTCCCCGGGGACCGGCTCCCGCAATGATTGAAACTGAGATTCACTATCAATAACACAGCTCAGATTTTGTGCCCGGCGCTCCGTCTTGTCAAGCCCAGCCTCAAAAAAATGAAACGCCCCTCCTTCTTTTACTCGTTGCCAGCGCTGGGTCTTCGCTGCATCATTCAATCCTGGAGCAGTACGCTCGCGACGTTCGCGGCCACTACGCGCGTCATGCCCAAGCGGTCCTGAAGCAAGGCCCGTTGGGAAGTGATCCGTGAAGGCGATCTGCTTCGTGATGTCGGCTGGCCGTTATCTTTTGGCCAGTTCGGTGTCGATCTCGCAAGTCACGCGGAAGCCGACGTTGAAGACTTTGTGATACGGGCGATAGTCCTGGCGAAAACCGGCGGTGGCTCGGTGCGGGCGGTCGCGCCACGAGCCGCCGCGGACGAACATTCGGCCATCGGTGCTTGCTGTGCGCGTCCATTCCCATACGTTGCCGTGCATATCGTGCAGGCCCCATGAATTAGGCGCATAGCTGCCGACGGGCGCGGACAGGAAATGGCCGTCGTCGATCCGCGTGTCCCGCGGCACCCAATCGTCGTAGGGGCCGGGATTGTCGAGCACCTCGGCTAGCGCATAGCCGCCGCGCGCGGTGCAGGCCGCGTATTCCTTCAGGCGGATGTCGCCCAAGTTGGCATGCGCCGAATAGTCGGCATCGAGATCGCCGAAAGAAAACCTCGCGCTGCTGCCGGCTCGACAGGCCCACTCCCATTGCTCCTCGGTGGGCAGCGCGAACTTCAGGCCGGTCCGGTTGCTGAGCCAGCGGCAAAAGTCGCCGGCTTGCTGCCAGCTGACGCGAATCACAGGCTGGTCGGGGGCTTGGAGCGGATAGCCCAAACGGCCGAACTGGTAGCCGTGCCGCGATTCACGCCGGCTGTCGTGGTCGGGATCGAAGCGCGCGAACTGGGCATTGGTCACTTCGAAACGGCCCATCCAAAAAGCCCGCTCGATCTTCACGGTCTGCGGAGCGGCTTCCATCGCCGAGCCCTCGGCCTGCCCCATCACGAAGCTGCCGGCGGGAATGGACACCAGTTCCAGCTGTACGCCTTCGCCCAGATCGATGACCCGCCGACTCTTCTCCGCCGCTCCCTGGCGCCGTTGGGCTTCGGCGGCGTCAAACGGCCAGCCGGACAACGCGACCGGTGCCGCTGGGCGGGCGGGCCGCTCGGGCAGGATCGGCTCGACACGTTCGCGCTGTGGTTCGAAGATGGCTTCGTAGTCGATGGCGACCCCGGCGTATCGCTGGCTCAATTCCAATCGTCGAGGCATCACCCGCGCCACCGCCTCGGAGCCGACGATCTCGCCCCAGGTCCCGTGATACGGGGCGTTCAAGTCGATCCACGTGTTCAACCGGTCCCATTCCTCGGCGTCCAATTCGACACCGTGGTGGCGGCCGTCGCGAAGCATCTGCACCAGTTCGGTCGTATCCGCGTGGAACTCGCCGGGGGTCAGCAGATGCATATCGCTCTCGATGCCCGGCCGCCGCACGTAGCGGTGCAGGTGGGCATACGACACAGAGAATCGGCCGCCGTACTGCGGGCTGACGTGGCCGGCGATCTGGGAGTTCCAGCCGTCGATCTGTTCGCTGCCGCGCAGATCGACAAGCTGCGCGCCATCGTCACGCGGCTGACCGTTGTGGCAGCCGACGCAACGGCGGTCCAGCACCGGCTGGACCTCGCGATGAAACGCGAAACCGCGCGGCGGGCCGTACCAGGGCTCGATCGCCGACGGGGCTCGCTGGGCGGCCAGCGGCACCTGGCGGGCGGGCGGGACGGTGTTCTGCGGTTCATGACAGCCGGCGCACGATACGGTTTCGCCGGGCATCCCCACGATCCAAGTCCGCTTCAACTGGAGCGCCTTGCCCTCGGCGTCCAGCGGCTGGAGCGTGATCGGCTTGTTAGCCGGGATGCGAAAATGCGCCGAGCCGTCCGCTTCGACCGGCACCGTGCCCAGCACGCGTTTGATATCCCAGGGGCCGTCCATGCCGATACTGCCCAACAAGCCGCCCATTCCGCGCGAGCACCAGTAGTAGCTGATCACCCGCAATTGCTTGACTTGCCCGCGCGGCACGCCCGCCAAGCCCGGGCCATGATACACGTCGCCCAGCAGAACCGTCGCGTCGTCGCGCTGCAGGTCGATCTTGTCGGCTACGACCGGCACGCCGGGACGCGGCTGGAGGGGAACGGGCTGCAACAGGGCCGCACCTTCGACTTCGGTCACCAGCGTCAGGTTGTCGAAGACGTCGGCCAAGTAGATGCCCCACAGCGAGTCGGCTCCCGATTTCATCGCGACCAGGAAGTATTTCTCGCTCAACGGCAGCGGGTGCAGAAGCTGCGGCCAGACGCCGTCGACGATCCGGTCTGCCACGATCGGCTCGACCTTCTGCCCCCAGCCCGGAATCTCCTGCACCACACCGTCCGCCTCGTGCCGCCCGCGCGCCGGATCGACCAGCAGCAGCCGTCCGGAGCGATGGGTGCCGTGGTGGCCGGTGACGATCCCCGCGACCATCGAAGAATGGCCCGGGACCGGCTGGGCGTAGAAGAACGACGGCGGAAAGTACGAATTGCTGCCAAAGTACTCCATCTGCCCCGTGCCGTCGGGATTCATGTGAAACAGAATTCGCGAATTCGAGTGCGGCAGGTCGGCGTATTCCCAACGCAAGTACATCACGCGGCCGCTGTTGGTCACCGTGGGGCACCAGTCGCTGTCCTGTTCGAAGGTCAACTGCCGAATTTCGCCGGTCGCGCGATCGAGCCGGTACAGGCTGACCATCGGCGCCGAGCCGAATACACACGGCAGGGCGACGTAATTGGCCGTCGAGGCAAAGAGGATCCGGCCGTCGGGCAGATAGCAGGGATCCGAGTGCGACACGTCCGCACCCTCGTCGGGCGTGACTTGTACCAGTCCTTGACCATCGACGCCGATCTCAAAGATCCGCCATGCCCGGCCTTCTTGCCCCACCGAGGCGAACAGCAGCCGCCGGGCGTCAAAATCGAGCTTCAGATCGCCCACGAACCGGCCGCCCTCGGGGCGATACAGCGTGGTGAACTGGGGTTCGCCGCGTAGGCCGCTGACCACGGCGATCTCGTTGTCCCAGCCGGTCGGCGCGACGGTGTCGTTGGCGTGAAAATTGGCTGCCATGCCGATGGCCCCGCTCATCGCCGAGCGGGCACCGCCGCCGAGGTTCCGCCGCAGAACGAGCAGCCGGTCGAAATCCAACAGCGGATTAGCCAGCAAAACCTCCCGCTGGAATTTCAGCACGGCTTCCGCTTCGCGCAAGCCCCCGTCCGCGCCGGAAGCCAGCGACTCGATCAGTTCGGGCACGCGGGCCTCGAGCACGGACAACCGGGCCAGCTGCGGTCCGACATCTCCGAACCGCGCCGGGTGAGTTGCCGCCATGTCGTCGATCGCCATCCGCATCGCGCGCGGGTCGAATCGCTGCAAACCGTCGTGGGCGGCGCGGACCCGCTGACGCAGCGCCACCGCTCGGCCGTACAGACTGGCCCAGCGCGGATCGGCAAGCGCGGCCGATTCGCCGATCAGCCCGTTCAGTTCGGCACGGAACGGCTCCTGCAATGCACCGAGCGAACGCAGTACCGGCTCGAGGGCTTTCCGCGCCACGTCCGAGTCGTTTGGCTCCGACCGCGCAGCGTCGATCCGGATCGAGCGAGTCGACCATTGACTGGTGCTGCTCTGCGTGGCCGGCTTGTTCAACGCCAGGTTCGTTTGGCCGTCGGCGGCGAATACCTGGACTTCGTCCAAGTGCAGCCAGATGCGGCCCGGCACCTGGACGCGGACGAAACGCGCGCGCTCCTGGGATAACGGCACCAGCAGCGGTTTCTTGTCGTCCCCGCCGGTGGCCGGCGTATCGTCGTGCTGATACACCTGGCGCCAGCGGCTACCGTCGTCGGAAAGCATCAGCTTCAGACGCGCGGCACGTTCGGGGACGTGCGGGTTGTGTATCGCCACGCGGCTGATGTCGTGGACGGCGCCCAAGTCGACCTGCCAGTACGGATTCTCGTCTTGGCCGGTGTGAAAACTGAATCTGCCGCTGATTTGCCCATCGACGGCTCCGGCGGCATCCTCCTCCGGCAACAACCCCTGGCTCACTTCGCGCGCTCGCGCCAATTCCGTTTGCCAAGCATCCGTGCCGGCTCGAGCACTTGCCGCGCTCGAAACGGCTACCACCAACAACCATCGTGCCGCGGTTCCCATCGGTCTTCTCCCATACAGTTGCAGGCATACAAAACGCGGCCGCAGGGCCGCCACCCAAACGCAGGCCCACGCGAGGTGCCTGGTACGATGAACCTGACTGACTCGGGCCCATGATACCGCAAATGGGCCGCAAATGCATCTCGCATTCCATCTGCGGCGGGTCCCATGCGATCCGTTC
>Ga0366819_10100_pt1 | contig 52003 bp, 50 predicted proteins | sample TotcelFGM3001N15_FD_207091 | JGI IMG/M metagenome (GOLD analysis project Ga0366819, IMG submission 207091) | Enriched cells from coal bed in the Powder River Basin, Montana, United States - Total cells FGM rep3 HSBNCT.FGM.300.1.N15 ... | reverse complement strand
GGCGAAAAACCGTTTGGTGCTAGTCGGCGGCGGGGACCGATGGGCCCGCGATGTCCAGGGCTTGCGTGATGTGGGTGACCGCCTCTTGGGCAAGCAGCTCATAGGCCGGCTTCGTCCAATGAAACCGGTCGCCTGCAGCCAGGTCCAGCTTGGCGACCAAGATGCCGTAAAAGTCGGCGATGGAGACTTGGTTCTCCTGCATGATCTTCGCCCCGATCTGGTTCCGCTCCACCATCAAGGGATTGAACTCGGAATCGAGGGCGATGGGCTTCGTCTTGGTGGTCATGGGCGTCGTGGTCACGAAAATGAGCTTGGCCTTGGGGGCAAACTTGTGGAGGTTGGCCAAATGGGCGCGCATCAGCGGCTCGTACTGCCCCTCGGGAATCCGACCGGGCGTCCAGGCGTGCAGCCCGATGTCGTTGAACAAAATCACGTCGTACGTCTGTTCCGCGAAAATGCCCTTCATGTCTGTGGGCAGGTCCTTGGCCCCGATGTGCTTGGGGGTGATCCACACGTCGAGGCTGATCTTGCCGCGGAGCAGCTCGGCGGCCTTGCCGTGGTAGCCGCCGAGAATGGAATCTCCGATTAGCAGGACGCGGGGCAACGCGGGATCGGCGACGAGCACCTGCCGCACGCCCCCGCCGCTCGTTTTGGACTTCGCCACATCCTTGAGATCGCCCGTCGACTCGGCGCCGATGGCGGACGCCGAGATGCAGAACACCCCGAGCAACACAGAGCGGCGAATCACGGCTGACGGAAAAGCGGACATCGGGGTTCTCCTCAGAAAGTGCGAGAATTCGTTCCAGGTAGCCAAAAGGTACTTCGGCTCCATCTCATGGCCGTGTCGCAAATCCCTGCTGCTTCAACCATGGCAGGAATGGATCCATCCATGTACCCCAGGTATTCGGCTTGTGGAACGCGAGGTGTCCGCCCCCCTGAACGCGCCAGTAAAGCAGCGGAACCTGAAGCTCCTTCAACCGTGCCGCCAACGGGTCGGAGAAATTGATCGACACGTTGTCGTTGTCGGCGCAGGCCATGAACACAGGGGGCAACGGAGCCTTCAGCGGATACTTGTCCACCGTCCAGATGTTCCACGGACACATCAGCAACACGAAATTCGGACGGCAGCTCAGACGGTCCAGCGGGTCCTGGGCCTGCGGATCTCCGTCATCGGCGTGGGACATCAGGTTTACAAGCAGGTGCCCGCCCGCCGAGTAGCCCTGCATGCCAATCTTCTGCGGGTCGAGATTCCAATCTTTGGCTCGGCTGCGGACCAAGCGGATCGCGCGTTTTCCTTCCATCAAAGCCAAGTCAGCGGTCGTGGGGACCTTGTACAGCAGCGCGATCACGGCGATGCCTTGCTGCTGGTAGTCTGCCCCGAATTCGGCAACGTGCGCTTTGTAGTCCAGCAGGCCGTACGCACCACCAGGGCAGATGATCACCGCCGTGCCGGTAGCCCCGTCCGCGGGCGGCAGAAAGACGCGGAGTTCCGGCTTATCCATGCGGCGGATCAGGCCCCGGGCATCGGGTTGCTGGTTTTGTGGGTCGGGAACCTTTACGCCCGGCGGCAAACCGTCGCCGGGCCACAAGGAAACCACGGCGTCCGGTTCGACAGCTCTGGCCCAGCCGCCGAGCATCCCCACTGACAAAATCAGGCCGGCAATCCTTTTCCAGTTCGTTACCATTGGCATGCTCCCGTTGCCTCGTTCTCGGCGGACTTACAGCGCCAATCAGCTTAACCTCGGTGGAACAGGACTTCCAGATCCCCGCCTGCCTTTCGCGGCACCGCTGAATTGCCTTCGTTCTGGCTCATGTGGTGAATCAACATATCATGCGTCTGCCAAATGGCAGCTGCGCGATCGGCTCGACCTACGCGATGGTGAGCTCCGGCGGCGATGATGACGGGATTCGCTTCGAAATCTATCTCAAGTACACTGACGGTGTTGAGGCGGCTCGCGGACGGCTCGGCCCTCATCTCGTACAATGCGTTCTCAGAGGTGACGAGTTCATGGTTTTTTCCTTCGTCAACGCGAGGAGACGAGCGACCAATGAGCGATTTCGACGGCGCAGCTTCCCCTTTGCCGCGACGCCGCGGGTGTCGATTCAGCTGCCGCATGTTGCTGCTCGTTGTGGCTGCCGTGGCGGTCTATCTTGGCATTGGGGTGCGTCCCTGGCAGCGGCATCGCGTCTTGCAGACGATCCGCCGCGAGCTGGGCGGTGGCGTATTATACAGTTACGAGTAGAGGCCAACTGAGCACGATTGGTCGAACTCGGGCGAGGCCGGCCCTGGACCGACTTGGTTACGCCAAAGCCTGGGTGAGCCCCTTTTCGACGATCTGTTCTGCGATGTGGCCGGTGTTACCGTGGGTGACTTCCTCGTTCACGTCGGCAGCCCCACGCGTCCCAAGGACGACCGTTCTCCCGGTGACGATACGCATCTGAAGTGGCTGCGAGAGGTCTTGCCGATGTTCGATGACCTCAAGTTCTTGTGGGTAATGACCTCCAGCAAGGCAACGGACAAAGGGCTTGCGCACTTGGCAGACGTTGCCCAGTTGGAACAACTCGACTTGGACGAATCGCGTGTACCAGCGCCGGCCTGCGACATCTGACCGGGGCCGTTGGGCTGAAGCACCTGATCCTGCGTAGTACCAGCGTGGGTGATGACCTGGATTGTCTTCGTTCCTTTCCGTAACTGAGAATCCTGGACCTGGGCGAGACCGCGGTGACCGACGCCGGTCTGCGCCACGTGGCGGCGCTGTCCAAGCTTCGCACGCGCCTGTTGGACGGCACGAAGAACACCGACGATGGCCTGATGCAGTTCCGAACCCTGACGTCGATCACCGATCTATTCCTCTGCAACACGCAAGTCACCGACGCAGCTCTCGTGCATCTGAAGGAGTTGCCGTCCCTGCGCGGGTTGGACCTGCGGAACACGCAACTCACCGGAACGGGCCTCGCCACCGGCATCAAGACATCCGCGGCCGGTGCCTTACTGGCGGTTGTATATATTTCCATGAGGTAGGCAATTCCCGGAGGCCCGATTGAGGTTCCTGCGGATTGGGGCCGGCCAGGCTCCGATCTATCATAACGGAATACTCGACGCCCGAGAGCCTCGCGACACGGTTGGTTAGCGAGGCAAGCTTTTCTACCTGCCCAGGTTCAGGTTTCGGAGGGGCGGTCGAACACGGGACTGTGCCTGAGCATCCGCAATCAATTAAGGGATTATTCTATGCTGCGATATCCGATTCAAAGTTCTCGACGATGCCCCGCGCAGGCGTCTCAGATCCGCGTCGTCAGAGTCATGGACCCGGCAGGTCTCCACCTTCGGAGGTGCTTGGCCGTCGTCAATGCCGTCCGCAAGTATGAGGCCCGGGTCACGGTTGTTGGCAACGGACAAATTGTCGATGCGGCGAGCATCTTGGGGCTATTGTCTATCGCAGCCATCCCCGGAACGGAACTTGTCCTGTCCGCCAAAGGACTGACTGCGGACGAAGCTCTGGACGATATCGCCAACGTCTTTGCAGACATGCCGACTGCATAATCACGATTCTCATGCGTCTTGTCCTGATCGATGCGAACGTCAACGAAAATCTCGGTTGGCTTTCGTCCCCTCAAGTACGCGGGACACCGCCACTCGGCATCTGGAGCATTCGCCACCTGATCGAAGTACTCAAGGGGTATTTCGACTCCAGCCGCTTTTGCCTTGGCAAATCCGTAGTCGATGGCCCGGCGATAGGAGGCCGTGTCGTACCGGTCGTGCTTCGGTCGTTTAGGCTTGCGTCGTTTGCCGGCCTGCTTCCGTGCCGCTCTGGCCCGCAGCTCGCCCGGATAAACCTTGGTCTTGCGTTCGTGTTTGAAGTAGGCCGGCCGGTTTCCAAACGCCAAGCCTCAGATTCTTTGGGGCTGAACAAAAACGTTTCTGCATCCCGTTTCATAAACGACTGCAAAATAGCTTGAGCCTTGGGACCGAGCGGAATCAGCCGCCGGTGGGCTTTGCAGACGTTACCGGATCCGGGCCGCTGTTTTGTCCGCGGCTGAGCCACTCAGCGACCAGACGGTGGTATTTTTCCCAGCTTTCCGGCGAGTCGTAACGGCCGAGGTAGTGGTCCTTACCGTCGATTCGCACCACGCCGAGATTCTTCGGCTTGTAGTGGCGGTACTTGGGATTCGATCGTCGAGCTTGGGACATGTGCGGCACCATTCCTTTCGCAAAGTAGTACCGGTACTACTTCGCAACCGGGTTAATGGCCGCACTGCCCGACGCAGGCAGGTACGCTAAGTCAAGCGTTCGGCGAGGTTTACGTTAAGAGCGGGCGAAGGGACTCGAACCCTCGACATCCAGCTTGGGAAGCGACCGTGCCACAGATGTAAGTGATACAGGCAAAGGACTTACGGCGTCCGATGCGGCTGCTTGCACCATTGCTTGCACCAGCGGGGGAGAAAACGTGAACGGGAGACCGGATGACGCGGGACGGGGTGGGCAGCACGGGAGCGGCGAGGCGACGAGCGACCCGCTCGCCACGGTCGCGACGCTGATCGGTTCGCTTTCGCCGGCTGATCGCCAACGGCTGGCGGGTATGCTCGCGGTACAGTCCAACTCGTAGCCACTGGGAAACCTCAAGTGCCCGGTCAAGCGATGAGCGGTCGACAGAGTTCTCAAGGTGCCACATTGCGCTGGACGTTCCTGGCCCGCTGGAGGATCTCTGGCGAGCCGAACCGCCGCTCTCCACCGCGATCAAATCCAACATCACGGCGTGGCGTGAGCGGACGGGCGACCGTGGCAGGCAGCCGGGATCGTCGCGAGGATGTTCATGGCCCAGGGTCGGTTGAGGACTCAGCGGTAAAGCGAGGTCAGGCGATTTGCCATGCCATCGCCCTATCGTTCGCGGCGCGGGCAGGGAGGCGCATTTCCGGCGTCGTGGGACGTGACGACGGCCCCCGTGCTAGAATCAGCCGTCGATGCAGGACAACGCCGGGCGCGGCCGACGAGCAAAATCGACGGGGGCCCATCCTCCGTTTCACAGGATTTTTCCAGACCCCCTCGCCATCGCGAAAGACCGGTAACGGTTATCTAGCTTCCAACTGCGGACCATTTTCGGGAATCTTGAAAGGCAGACGGGTAGGGATCGGCTAGAACACCGCGAAGTCTGTTCCCCACGCAGTAAACAAGCCGTCCACGGCGTCGCTGAAGCTGCGGGGCATTGCTCCGTCCGCAGTTTGCGCGCAAGGCACCCGAAGCCGGCTGCGCATCGCGATCGGGGAAGGCATAATGGGTGGAAGTGGAAGCGTCTGGGACTTGCTCCACGTCGCGAAAACGGCGTCGTCGACATTGGTTTTGCGAACAAGTTTGACGTCGGGCTGATCCGCTTGGATGGCATTGTCGATGGGGAGGCCAGCCCACGGGGCTTTCTGTCCGAAGTGCATCTGCTTCACCATTTGTGCGGGTCTGCTTGCGGCAGTGGCCCAGTCATCGGCAGAAGGCTCGGTTTCCGCTTCGCCCGCGGCGATCGAGTGGGTGTTGATGTAGTTGATTACCAGCAAGGCATCAAGCGGAGTCGCCGAGCCATCAGCATCCACATCGTAAAACGCCGGCGCTCCGCTGGCAGGGGGCGGAGGTAGCGGACCGCTGTCGTTTTGGTTGATGAAGTTGATGATGGCCAACACATCGTTGGCAGAGACGTCCGCGTCATTCGGCGTCACATACGGGGAAAACTCCGCGTCGGCGGCCAAGTCCGCCGGTTTGCGCTGGTTCGTCCACGGCCGGTACAGCACAGTGTCGTCGATGACGAGGGGCGACGAGCTTGGCACGCCGGCGCCGTCCTGCCCGGCCCCGCCCCGTAGCGTGACCCTCACGCTGCCGGTGTTGGTTACTCCGTTGATAGCCACGTCGTAGGTCTGCCCGCCACCGGTCACTGTGACCAGAGGCGTTCCGGCGGCGTCGCCGGTGACAGCAAAATCTTCCGACGTGAGGCCGGTGACCGGCTCGCTGAATACCACCGTGAAGTGGATTGGAAGACTGGACGCCGGGTCGAACTGACCGGCCGCCTGACTGAATGCTACGGCTGGCGGCAGATTTTCGACCTCGACGGTAAGGGCTTTCTCAAAAGACAATCCCTGCCCGTAGGTGGCCCGTACGCGTATGGAATAGAAGGGCTTCGTTTCGTAGTCGGGGACCGTGGCCGTTTTCAGGGCGTCCCCGGCGATGGTAAAGGAAATGTTGTCGACGTCGCCATCGCCTGGCACGAGGCTGTAGGTGAAAACATCGCCAGATTGGGAGCCGGGGGTAATGAGTGTGCCGACCACGGTCCCTAGCGGACTTTGTTCGAGCAGGTGGTTCGACGACAGGTTCACATCCTCCGCCGGAGTGACCACCGAAACAGCAGCCGACAAGAGGCTCTCGCTGCGGGTAAACGTGTCATCGCCAGAATACGCGGCCGTGACAGTGTGTGCTCCAACGGCCAGGGTTTTAGTGGTGAACACCGCAGATGTCACGCCGTTGGAGGTGCTGAGTGGAATGCTGCCAAGCGTCGTCTCCCGGTCCTTGAAGGTAACAGTTCCTGTTGGGATCGCCGCGTGCGGTTCCGTGGAAATGACGGTGGCTTGGAACGTCACGGCGTCGCCGAACACTGATCGGAATGCGGAGGTGTCGACCGAGATGCTCGTGTCGACCTTGACGTGCAAGAGAAAGGCGTGATCCGATCCGGCGGTCCTCGCTTCACCCACCACCTGCCCGCTGTCGTTGATGCCGTAGGCCCGACTGTCCGAGCCACCGAGCGTTCCCAGGTCGATCATCGTGCCGTTGCTGTAGAAGAAAGCATGATACGCCCCGCTGGCGGTTCGCGACCGACCCACCACCTGTCCGCTGTCGTTGATGCCGTAAGCCTCACTGAATCCGCCGCCAAGCGTCCCTAAATCGGTCATCGTGCCATTACTGTAAAGAAAAGCGTGAGTGGTCCCGCTGGCGGTTTCAGCGTAGCCAACCACCTGTCCACTGTCGTTGATGCCGCGGGCAAAACTGCGGCTGCCGCCGAGCGTTCCCAGGTCGGTCATCTCGCCGTTACTGTACAAAAAAGCGTGGGGGGTGTCGGGGCTGGCGCTAGCGTGGCCTACAATCTGTCCGCTTTCATTGATGGCGTAGGCATAACTGACGTACCCGCCGTCGAGCGTTCCCAGGTCGGTCAACGTGCCGTTGCTGTAGAGAAAGGCGTGAGCCAACCCGTCGGTGATCGTAGCGTAACCCACCACCTGTCCGTTGTTGTTGATGCCGTTGGCATGACTACTGCTGCCCCCGAGCGTTCCCAGATCGGTCATCGTTCCGTCGCTGTAAAGAAAAGCGTGATAGGGCCCCCAAAGGTTCGTGTAGCCCACCAACTCTCCGCTGTTGTTGATGCCGTGTGCAAAACTGCTACTGCCGACCTGCGTTCCCAGGTCGGTCGTCGTGCCATTACTATAGAGAAAGGCGTGATACGCTCCGCTCGCGGTCTCAGCCTTGCCAACCACTTGTCCGCTGTCGTTAATGGCGTAGGCACAACTGTTGAGGCCGAGTGCCCCTAGGTCGATCATTGGCGAAAACGAGACTGACAAGGGTCTGCGATCCTCAAGCAACTCGATGAGTAGGCGTCGGCCGCGCAACGTGCGGCGCGGAGTGGGGGGCAACCGATGCCGACAGCGGGATGCGCGCGACGAAAAGACCGTGAATGTGGTGGTCATGCGACATCTCCGTGGGTTTGGTGTCGAGCTACATGTACGGGGACTTCAACACGTGCAGATGTTGATTTCTGCGATGCGTCTGCAGTTCTTCGGGCGTGAGTCGCGGGTCTGGGGTAGTCGTCTCGCGTAATGATCCGTCAGGGCGGAGGGACAGTCAAGCTCGGGACCGCTATTCGAGTCATGGGCTGAAGCGACCCTCCTGATTCCAACTATAATTGGAAGACCTTCCGCGATCAATCGGGTAATCTCGCCTGCTATGTTGGGCGATGAGATCCGCAAGGCCAGACTGAAGGCAGGTTTGACGCAGGAGGAACTGGCGTTCCGGGCCGGCGTATCCCGTCAGTACGTGAGCCTGCTGGAGTTGAATCAGAAGTCGCCCACCGTCGATCTGCTGATCCGGGTCTGCAAGGCGATGGGGGCATCGGCTGGCAAGATCGTCGCCCGCATCGAGAAGGCAGCCTGAGGGGGGCCGGCCGTGCTGCCCGACGATGGTTTGGCCCGCAGACTGCCCGCATCTCATCGCGCTTCGGGGCGTGTTTGGGCGTCCATTTCGCTGCCACTCGTTGAAACCGGCCGCTTCGCATGTTACGTTACTGCCATCGGATTCCCTGCGGTTTGGGGTGGCCGAAGGAGTTCGTCCGCTTGGCCCGGTAGAAAGCGAGTTTTCATGTCGGCCATCGACAAACGATCGCTCAGCGAGCGCGACATCTGTACCAAGTACGTCATCCCGGCTGTCGGGGCGGCCGGTTGGGACATCCAGACCCAGCTTCGCGAAGAAGTCTACTTCACCAAAGGACGGGTGATCGTCCGAGGAAAGACGCACAAGCGGGGCAAAGCGAAACGGGCTGATTGCATTCTGTTCTACTGGCACAACCTGGCCCTCGGGCTGATCGAAGTCAAGGACAACAACCACGGGCTTGGCGACGGGATGCAGCAAGGCTTGGGGTATGCCGATACATTGGACGTGCCGTTCGTGTACAGCACCAACGGCGATGGCTTTCTGGAACACGACCGCACAGTGACCCGCGGGATTGTCGAACGCGAGTTGGCGTTGGACGCCTTTCCGTCGCCGGCCGAATTGTGGCAGCGCTATTGCCGCTGGAAAGGGCTGACCGCGCCGCAACAGGCGATTGTCTCGCAGGACTACTTTGACGATGGATCCGGCAAGCAGCCGCGGTACTATCAATGGATTGCGATCAACCGCACGATCGAAGCGATTGCCGGCGGCCAGAGGCGGGTTCTGCTGGCAATGGCGACGGGCACGGGCAAGACGTACACGGTCTTTCAGATCATCTGGCGTTTGTGGAAAGCGGGCGCTAAGAAACGGATCCTGTTTCTGGCCGACCGAAATATCCTGGTGGATCAGACGCGGACGAACGATTTCAAACCGTTCGGCGCGGCCATGACCAAGATCCAGAAGCGGCAGGTGGATAAGTCCTACGAGGTTTACCTGGCGCTGTATCAGGCCGTTACGGGCACCGAAGAGGACAGAAACATCTTCCGGCAGTTCTCGCCCGATTTCTTCGACTTGATCGTGGTGGACGAGTGCCATCGCGGCAGCGCGGCCGAGGATTCCGCGTGGCGGGAAATCCTGGATTACTATTCGTCGGCCACGCAGATCGGACTGACCGCCACCCCCAAGGAAACCTGCTACGTCTCGAACATCCATTACTTCGGCGAGCCGGTCTACACGTACTCGTTACGGCAGGGCATCGAAGACGGCTTCTTGGCGCCGTACAAGGTGGTCCGGATCGACTTGGACAAGGATCTGACGGGTTGGCGGCCGGAGAAAGGCAAGCGGGACACGAACGGGCAGGAGATCGCGGACCGGGTTTTCAACCAGCGGGATTTCGACCGGACGTTGGTCCTGGACCAACGCACGGAACTGGTGGCCCGGAAAATCACCGAGTTTCTGAAGGGAACGGACCGCTACCAGAAAACGATCGTGTTCTGCGAGGACATAGACCACGCCGAGCGGATGCGTCAGGCCCTGGTGAACGAGAATGCCGACCTGGTGGCCGAGGATTCTCGCTACGTGATGCGGATCACGGGCGATAACGACGAGGGCAAGGCCCAACTGGACTTTTTCATCGACCCGGAAAGCCGCTATCCGGTAATCGCGGTCACCAGCCGCTTGATGGGCACGGGCGTCGATGCCCAAACCTGCAAACTGATCGTTCTGGACCGCTGCATCGCGTCGATGACCGAGTTTAAGCAGATCATCGGCCGAGGTACGCGGATCAACGAGGAATACGACAAGTACTACTTCACGATCATGGATTTCAAGAAGGCGACGGAATTGTTCGCCGACCCGGATTTCGATGGCGATCCGGTGCAGATTTACGAGCCGCAGGGCGGAGAAACGCCCGTGCCGCCGGACGAAGGCGACGGTTCGGGAGCAACCGGCGAGGGCGGAACGGGCGATGGCGGCGCGGCGAACGACGGAAGCGGCGGGGAAACCGGCGACGGCGCAGGGGACGTGGTGTTCGATCCTCCGCCGGGCGGTGGGCGGCGGGTCAAGTACGTGGTGAATGATGTTCCGGTGTGGGTCGTCGCCGAGCGGGTTCAGTACTACGGTGACGACGGCAAATTGATCACGGAGTCGCTGAAGGATTACACGCGGAAAGCGGTGCTGCGCGAGTACGCATCGCTGGACGAGTTCCTGACCCGTTGGAATGGGGCTGAGCAGAAGAACGCGATCATCGACGAGTTGGAGGGGCAAGGCGTGCTGTTGGATGCCTTGGCCGAAGAGGTAGGCAGGGAGTTGGACCCGTTCGATCTGATCTGCCACGTCGCCTATGGACAACCGCCGTTGACGCGCCGCGAGCGGGCCGAAAACGTCCGCAAGCGGGACTATTTCGCCCGTTTCGGCGAGCAAGCCCGATCCGTGCTGGAAGCGCTGCTGGACAAGTACGCCGACGAGGGACTTGCGTCCCTGGAAGACATCGGGGTCCTCCGCGTCCAGCCGCTGAACCACTTTGGCACGCCGCTGGAAATCGTTAAACTGTTCGGCAATCGGGACAAGTTTCTGGAAGCCGTCCGGGAGCTGAAAGCGGGCCTGTACGAAGCGGCTGCGTGACAACTGACCAATGACAATCTCCACCACGATCAAGACCATCCAAGACATCATGCGCAAGGACGTGGGCGTCGATGGCGACGCGCAACGCATTGGCCAACTGGTCTGGATGCTGTTTCTGAAGATTTTCGACGACAAGGAATCCGAGTGGGAGATGATGGAAGCCCGCTATCGCTCGCCGATTCCCGAGCGGTTGCGCTGGCGCAAATGGGCGGCCGACCCGGAGGGGATGACGGGCAACGAGCTGCTGGAGTTCTGCAACAACGAGCTCTTCCCGCAACTCAAGGAACTGTCGTTGGGCGGCAACGGCCGGTCACGGGCCTTCGTCGTCCGTAGCGTGTTCGAGGACGCCTACCAGTACATGAAATCCGGCACGCTACTGCGGCAGGTGATCAACAAGCTCAACGAGGCGATCGACTTCAACGACTCGCAGAACCGCCACCTGCTGGGCGACATGTACGAGCAGATCCTCCGCGATCTGCAATCGGCGGGGAACGCCGGCGAATACTACACGCCGCGGGCGGTGACCCAGTTCATGGTCGAAATGGTCGATCCGCAGTTGGGCGACACGGTCCTGGACCCGGCGTGCGGCACGGGCGGGTTCTTGACGTGTGCGATCGAGCACATCCGCCGCAATTATGTCAAAACGCCCGAGGACGAGCAGACCCTGCAAGCGTCGGTACGCGGCGTCGAAAAGAAGCCGCTGCCGCATCTGTTGTGTACCACCAACATGCTGCTGCACGGGCTCGACATCCCGTCCAACGTCCGGCACGACAACACGTTGGCTCGGCCGCTGCGCGACTATGGCCCCAAGGACCGGGTGGACGTGATCGTGACCAACCCGCCGTTCGGCGGCATGGAAGAGGACGGCATCGAGTCGAATTTCCCGAAGACGTTTCAGACGCGGGAAACGGCCGACTTGTTCTTGCTGCTGATCATGCACGTCCTGAAGCCCGGCGGGCGGGCGGCGATTGTGCTGCCGGACGGTACGCTGTTCGGCGAAGGCGTCAAGACGCGGATCAAGGAGCGGTTGTTGGACGAGTGCAATCTGCACACCGTGGTCCGGCTGCCCAACGGCGTGTTCTCGCCGTACACGGGCATCAAGACCAATCTGCTGTTCTTCACCAAGGGCGAGCGGACCAAGCAGGTCTGGTACTACGAGCACCCGTATCCGGCCGGGGTCAAGTCGTACAACAAGACCAAGCCGATCCGCATCGAGGAATTCGCGGCGGAAAAGAAGTGGTGGAAGCGGCGGAAGGAGAACGAACAGGCTTGGAAGGTGCCCGTCGATCAGATCAAGGCGGGCGGATTCAACCTGGACATCAAGAACCCGCACGACGCCAGCGATGCGCACGGCGACCCGGAGGAATTGATGGCGGGATACCGAGAATTGCTGGGGGACATCCAGCAGACACGCGATGCGCTGAAGCGGGAGTTGATGGCGGCGCTGGGGGGCTCACGCGAAGGCGCTAAGGCGCGAAGATAAATGGGTTCGGCCGACTTGGGCGTGACATGGAAGCCAGTATGGATACCACGACTTTTTTTGATAACTTCGAGCGTTTGGCAGAAGCTCCCAACGGGGTTGGGAAACTGCGAGAACTGATTCTGCAAATGGCCGTGCAGGGCAGGCTGGTGCCGCAGGATCCGAATGACGAGCCGGCGGCTGTGTTGCTCGGTCGAATTGATGCCGCGAAGAAAGCGCTTGAACGAGGGTCGCGTGTTACCAAGGATGCGGTCGTTCCGGAAATTCAGGCGAGTAAGCTTCCCTGCCGAGTGCCCCCAAATTGGGTTTGGACCCGATTAAGACGGGTCGGCATCGTCTCGCCTCGAAACGAAGCACTAGACGACACGGAAGCGTCGTTCGTTCCGATGGCCTTGATTTCGGCGACCTACGCCGAGCCGATACAGATGGAAACTCGACCTTGGAAAGAGATCAGGCAAGGATTCACCCATTTCGCCGAGGGTGATGTCGTGATGGCAAAAATTACCCCGTGCTTCCAAAACGGGAAATCAGCGGTTGTGCGAGGTTTGCGGAACGACATTGGGGCGGGAACGACTGAACTCCACGTATTCCGACCAGTGGCGGATACGATGTGTCCAGAATACGTTCTTCTTTACCTGAAGTCTCCGCGATTCTTGGCCGATGGCGTTGGTCGAATGACCGGTTCCGCGGGCCAGAAACGAGTGCCAACGGAGTATTTCGCGAACAATCCGTTTCCACTTCCCCCCCTCGCCGAACAGCGTCGCATCGTCGCGAAGGTGGACGAGTTGATGAGGTTGTGCGACGAGTTGGAGGGGCGGGTCGAGCGGCAGCGGGAGGCGCGCGAGCGGCTGTCCGCGGCGGCGCTGGACCGGCTGGTGACGGCCTGCGAACCGAACGAGTTCGCCACGTCCTGGCAGCGGATCTGCGACCACTTCGACCTGCTCTACGACGTCCCCGAAACCCTCGCCCAACTCCGCCAAGCGATCCTGCAACTGGCGGTGCGCGGGAAGCTGGTGGCGCAGAATACCGACGACGAACCGATCAAAGCTACAATTCGGACATCCCGAGATAGTGCCGGCCTCCCGCCGACACAATACCTGACAGGCCAGGGCGAAAGCGGACATTTTCCACTTCCCGCTGGATGGTGTTGGGTCACGTTGAAAGACGTCGCAGATCATCGACTTGGAAAGATGCTCGACCAAGACAAGAACACCGGATATTTTCATCCATACTTGCGGAATACGAATGTTCAGTGGTTTTGCTTTGCGTTGGGCGACATCAAGGAGATGCGATTCGAGGAAGAAGAACTCGATGAGTACGAGGTTCGTTCTGGGGACCTCTTGATCTGTGAAGGTGGACACGGAATAGGGCGAACTGCCGTCTGGGAATGCCAACTCGAACGAGTCATGTTTCAGAAGGCTCTTCATCGAGTCCGGCCTTTGGCATGTCTGAACAGCTACTTCCTTGCATTCTGCGTACGCGCTTACGATGCAAACGGAACACTCCAGCGGTATTACACAGGTGCCGGGATACCACACTTCACTGGAAAGTCCTTGGCCAAAGTATTATTTCCGCTACCTCCGCTGGCCGAACAGCGCCGCATCGTCGCCAAAGTCAACGAGTTGATGTCGCTTTGCGACGCCTTGGGGGCCAAGCTGCGGCAATCGCAGGCCGATTGCAACCGGTTGCTGGAGGCGGCCGTGCATCACTTGCTGAAGCAGCGCGCGGTCGAGGCTGCGTCCTGTCCGGCTTGAAATGGCAATGCGAGTTCGTCGAGCGGCTGAAGGCTGGTGGACGGCGGTTCTGGCCTCGGCTCCGGCGTGAATGGGAGCGGGAACTTGAAGGTGTCAGGGGTGAAGACGTGGCGTAGTAGGTCAGCCGGATCGGGGATTGCGGTGCGGGCCGGAGGGACGCCCGACGATGGGAGAGTTGGTTACCGGCGCCCGGCCAGTTAAGTTGGCATCGTTTGCCGGCCAGCGGCGGGCCGGCTTCCAGATCGAGCTGTGACGTAGGGGAGTGCGATTTCGTGGACGACGACATCGGGAGGACGGGAGAATTCGAGGATGATGTTCTCGAAGTGGCGTTCCCTCGCATTTACGACGCGGCGGCATGGGGGAATGTTTGCGACGATTTTCTTGACCCACTGGCCGAGGAACTTGGCGAGTGGGTCAGTCGCCGTCCAGTCGCGGATACGGGGGGCATGGATGTTGTTGAGTGGTTTGAGGAACTGACGTACATCATGATGCCCTTTGCGCACGTGGTTGGATCGCAAGACATCACCGATCGGTGGAACCGAGCTCGCGTCGAGATGGTCTTGTACGGGTCTCCTGAATTCCCCGCTCACTTCCAAGCGGAAGCGAAACGCATGTTGGACGCCACAGAAGCGGCGTTGAAGGAATTCTCCAATTGTCGCCCCACGTACGCGAGGTTCGTGGTAGACGGCTTCCTTGCGGTGGAGGTGGAGGAGTTTCGCTCGTACCTGCGCAGTTGTAGCCTTACACTGCGACAACGGCTTCGCCACGAGGCTGAGACTTCTGACGAGACGGAGCAACGGCGCGCGTCGCGGCCGAAGCCAAAGGCGAAGAACAGACGCGGCCGGCCGAAGAAGACCGACCCCACGGCCGACAAGCGGGTCTGGGATGCCAAGAAGACCGGGCAATACAAGGGGTTCGAAGATCTGGCGGCAGCGCTGGGCCTTGAAGTGGAGGACGTGCGACGCGCTCTTGATCGACATCGGAAGAGGTTAGGAAAGCCCGGGAATAAATCGTCGGACTGAAGCCTGACGATGCAGTCAGATCTTTTTTGCGAAAAAAATCTATTCTCTGCAACTGTGGGCAACTCAAGCCCTTCCGGTTCAACCTGCTGAAATGTTCGTGCTGGAATAATTCGTTTCCGGCGAGTTTTCCATTCCATCGGTGAAACTTTCGGACGGCTCGCAAGCAATGGGGCTTGCGGCTGGCAAGTTACTTCCTTTCCGAAAGGTTTGTCCGATGTCTACAACGATTCAGAAACCGCCGGCCGAGGAGCCGGCACGACCTCTTGGCGATGTCAACGCTGTCGCCACGCTCTGCGATTGTTCGCCGCGTCATGTTTACCGCCTTGCGGATCGGGGGGCGATGCCTCGCCCGATCCGGATCGGCGGACTTGTGCGCTGGCGGCTGAGGACGGGGAACCCCGTGACGGGGGTATTGGATTGGTTGGAAGCTGGTGCCCCTTCTTGCCGAGGAGGTGCGCGATGAGTGACTGGATCTTTGCGCGGCTGACGGTTGGCCGCCTGCTGGCGGAAATTCGCCGGCAGACTTTGGTTCGGCGGGGGCAACGGGCTTTGCTGGGGCAGCTGCTCGATGGGCATACGGCAACGGTGGATGACGTGGCGGCCCTGCTCGTCCTTCCGCCCGAAACCGGCAGGCGGTGTCCCGATGCCATACCGCGAGCGCTGGCAGAAGCAAGGCTGATTGAGCCGCTACCCAATCCTCGATCACCGGCGCCCGATGGCTGGTCGTCAACGACGATTTGGACGCTCGGCAACCGCGAGGATGCGGAAAAGTGGCTTGTCGAGCATGTGGACTTGCCGGTCGTGTTCACGGCCCGCGAGTTTCTCCGTTCCCAACACGAATCGGGCAGCCCTGGTACGGCCGCCCGCGATTCCCGAATCCTTTAGCGCGGCGACGTTGAAGCCGCTTTCATCCGCTGGCGCCCTGCTAATCGCCCCCCATGTTGGCGGTTGTCCGCGATCCGTACTTCAAACACTTGGTCCGCAGGAGATGGTAGATGTCGAACGTAAACGAAGCTATTGAAATGGTGTTGATTTCAGAAATCGAAGTTGACGGAACCCAGACGCGCGCGGCGCTCCGGCCCGAGGCGATAGGGGACTATGCCGAAAAACTCGGCTCTGGCGAAGAAATGGACCCGTGTGTCGTGTTCCGCGACGGGCACAAGATGTGGCTGGCAGCCGGACATCACCGACGCGATGCGTACAAGAGCCTCGGTCGAACCGAACTCCCATGCGTCGTCAGGCAAGGGTCAAAGTGGGACGCGATCGAGTACGGCATTCGAGACAACTTGCAGCATCGTGGCGAACGCCTGTCCCGCGAGGACAAGCGGCACAACGTCTTGCTTGCGCTGCGCGAGAATCACGAACTAGCCGACGTTGCCATCGCGGAACTTTGCGGCGTCTCCGATAAGACCGTAACGAAATGTCGGCGAGAATCCGAGTCGTCCTCGGAAATTCCGAAGACGACCAAGCGTGTTGGCCGCGACGGCCGGCGCCGAGACACAGGCAACATCGGCCGAAGGAAGCGGAAGAAACCGGCGACGGGGGGCGAGCGTGTGACAAACGGACGTGCGCCGAAAACTGACGCGAGCGAAGAAGTTGATCCGCAGCCGAAGCATTACATCGATGCGAGCCCGCCAGCCCCGCAGCTACCGTCGAATCCTGGAGGCGACGCGGCACATAGTCACATTCGGGACGAACTGCGGAAATGCTGGGGGGAGTGCTGCAGAAAGCTGGGAAAGCTCCAAGATCAGTTGTGTGACCTGTTCGAGTTGACAAAACGGCTGGGGTCGGAGAAAGCCAAGAAATGCAGAGCTGACCGGGACCGCTGCCAGAGCTTCGCAACGGGTCTGGGTGAGGCAATCGAGTCGTGGCGGAGAGAACTTGGCATTTCCGACGAATGATGCCTTCTCGACGAGCAACTGAACTGAAGAACGGACCGGCGTTTTGGGAGGACGTGGATGAGTACAAATTGCGGGATTGGATCGAAACGTGGAAGACGTGTAAGGCAGAAGCTCGCTGGGGGACGCCTACCGCAACTGCAACTGCCCGGGGGCAGAAACCGGGTGATCGACACGGCCCGTTTGGCGGGCCAGTTACTGGGCGCTACCGGAAGGTTCTTCATCCGTGGCGGAAAGCTATTTGAACTTCAAGCATTGGACGGCCAAGTCAAGTTGGAACACGTCAAGGCAGCGAAGTTTGTCAGCGCGATCGAGGAGGTTGCCCGCGTCGTCAGATGGGACGAAAGCCAAAAACGGGCGGTTCCCACCATTTTTACATCGGCTGCCGCGGGTTTGGTTCTAGAGTCGAGCGAGTTCGCAAAGGCGATTCCGGAAATCAGGTGTATCACGCGCTGTCCGGTGCTCATCGAGCGGGATGGAAGACTGGTCCAGGTGGCGGCGTTCGACCGGGCATCGGGTATCCTGGCCGGAGGCGTGCGGGCCGCGGATCTTGGACTTGATGAAGCCCGGTCGTTACTGCGGGAGTTGCTGACAGACTTCCACTTCGTGTCACAGTCCGATCGTTCGAGGGCATTCGCCGCGTTGCTGTCGCCGGCGCTGACTTTCGGTGGCCTCCTCGGCGCCTATCGTGCCCCAGCCATTGTCGTTGAGGCGAATGAGTCGCAAACCGGCAAAGGGTTCTTCGTGCGTCTGATCGCAGCCGTGTACCGTGACGTACCTGCTGCCGTCACGCAGAAAAAAGGTGGCGTCGGGGGGCTGGAAGAGGATTTCGACAGCCGGATCCTGGAAGGCAGGTCGTTCATCAACTTTGACAATATGCGAGGTAGGTTCGATTCCCCGAAGCTGGAGAGCTTCCTTACGGAGGACACCTACTCGGCCCGTGTGCCCTACGCCGGCTCGATTCAGATTGATCCGCGCCGGACCATCGTCCTGCTTACGTCGAACCGCGCCGAACTGACCCCGGACTTGGCCAACCGAGCGAACACCGTGCGTTTGCTGAAGCAGCCCATTGGCTATGCGTTCGCCAGCTACGCCGAGGGCGGATTACCTCAACATGTGCATGCGCATCAGCCGCAGTTTCTCGGAGCCGTGTTCGCAACGATCCGCGAGTGGCACGCGGCCGGAAAGCTGGCCAGCAAGGGCATCGACCACGATTTTCGAGGCTGGGCCGGTGCCTTGAATTGGATCGTGATGAACATCCTGAACGAGGCTCCGTTGATGGCCGGGCATCGTGAAGCGCAACGCCGGATGGCGACGCCTGATCTGAATTGGCTTCGAGACGTGGCCAACGCCGTCGAATCCAGCGGCCGAGTTGGGCAGTGGCTACGTGCAAACCAAGTGGTGGACGCAATCCAGGGCAATTCGAGTATCGAAATTCCTGGGCTCAGGCACGGAGATATCGAGGATCCGTGCATACGTGACAACGTGTTTCGCGCCGTCGGCCTCCGACTGAGCAAATGCCTTGGCGATGCAAGCAAGTCTGAGGTCGATGGCTTCATCGTCGAACGTCGTACCACAACCGACCGGGAGGACGGCTATCGCGAGAGGACGGAATACCGCTTCGAGTATTCCACAGCCCCGAAGTCGGCCCGTAGCGATCCCGAAGGCGCCCCCCGAAGAAAAACTTCCTAACCCCGAAGTGCCCGAAGAGGTTGCCAGCCTTGTTATGGAGGATTGTTCTTGAATAAAAGAGTTATGAAAGTCTTCGGGGATCTTCGGGGATTCGGCGCGGCTGCTGGAAGGGCTTGCCAGTGGTGCGGCGCGAACGTGGCCCCACTCCAGCCCCTGCTGGCAGACCCGATGGCGAGCCCTGGCCGATGAATCGTTGCACTGGGAAGCAGGTTGCCTTGGTGACGCTTCGCCACGCCGGCCCCGGGGCAGAAATCCGGGCGTGCCATGTGGTGTCGGACCGTAGGGGTGGATGTGTCGTGACGTTGGATACGCGACCCAAGCGTACCTCTGGCCAGCCATCGTTCGGCGGGAGGATCGGGCTTGTTTCGCTCGGGCGGGATGCAATTCGTCGATGCGTGGTTCTCTCGCGCGAGTGGCGGACATCAGGGAATGGCGACTCGCGGGACGTAATTGGTTTGCAGATTCGACTTATGCTCGGTCGCAAATGCCCCCCCGGCACAAGCTTCGACGCTGGCATGATGACTGGTTCGCGCGCGTGCGTGCGAGAGAACGGTGCGAAGTAGTCGGGTGTGCCGTCTGCCGGGGCGTTTCCGTGGCGGGTTTCCGTGGCGGGAACACGCCAGAAGAAAAAAGGGACCAAGATGTTTGACATCGGAACCGATACTTGCTATAAATCATCCATGCCGAAGAATAAGCCGAAACCGACGATTACCGAAGTCCTGCAAGCCGCAATCGAAAACAGCGGGCTGACCCGCTACCGGATCGCGGTGGATACGGGGATTGAAGAAACGTCCCTGCTGCGTTTCGTTACCGGCCAAACGTCTTTGAGATTGGACAAGGCGGATGTACTGGCGCGATATCTGGGGCTGCACCTGGTTGAGGATCGGGACGCTGAACCACTGCGACCGACGCCGGAGAATTTGGCGCGGCCGATGTTGAGCACGAAAAAGCAACAAAAAAAGGACTAAGATCATGGGCGCCGTTTTCCGAAAGACTTTCACGAAGCCGCTGCCGGCTGGCGCGGAGATTATCACCCGCAAGGGCCAACGGTTCGCCAAGTGGCGGGACGCTAAAGGTAAGTTGCGAACAGAATCTGTGACCACGGGGAATGATGGACAGGATCGGCTGCTTGTCACGGCCGGCACGTTCACGGCGAAGTACCGCGACGGGCAAGGCATCGTTCGAGAAGTCTCGACAGGATGCCGCGACGAAACGGCAGCGAAAGCTGTGCTGGCAGACATGGAACGGCAGGCCGAGCGGGTTCGATCTGGGCTGCTAACCGCTGCCGAGGCAGCCACCGTCAATCACCAGGATCTGCGGCTGTTGGATCATGTGGACGCATACCTGACTTCACTGGAAGCGGACGGCACAACATCGGAACATCGCGCAAACGTTCGTCGGGCCTTGCATCGGATTTCAAAGGAATGCAGCTTCGGTCGGTTGGGGCAATTGAACCGCGATCCCTTGGAAGCTTGGTTGGTCGCCCGGGCCCGGGAGGGCATGGGAGCGAGAACCAGGAACACCTACAGGTCTGCCGCCGTGGCTTTCTGCAACTGGTGTGTCGATACGGGGCGATTACTGGTGAACCCATTGGCCAAGGTGTCAAAGGCCAATGAGGAAACGGACGTCCGTCGGAAGCGGCGGGCTTTGACCGAGGACGAGATCGGGCGGTTGTTGTACGTGGCCACGTGGCGGCCGTTGGCCGAGTACGGTCGGGAGACAATCCGAAAGGACAAGCAGGATGCCCACGGGCGAAAGAGCTGGAAGCGTGCCCCGTTGGAGTTGGAGCACATCGACGCGGCAGTCGCACGGGCACGAGAGCGGCTGAGCGAGAATCCGGCTTTCGCAGCCGAATTGGAACGTCGTGGTCGCGAGCGGGGGCTGGTCTACAAGACGGCTGTCCTGACGGGGCTGCGACGCGGGGAGTTGGCCTCAATCACCGTCGGGCAGATTTGCTTGGACGTTGATCCAGCTTACCTGATCTTGGAAGCGGCAGACGAGAAGAGCCGCGATGGCGCAAACATTCCATTGCAGGCCGACCTGGCCGACGATCTTCGGGGGTGGCTCGCCGAGATGGTTGCGGAGCGTCAGAACGACGCGAGTGAAGCTTTCGGCGTCCGGTTTGACCAGAATGCCGCGAAGGCCCCTAAACCCCACAGAAGCGATTCTGCGCGACGGAAAGGGCATTCTTGTCAGGAACGGACTGGATTACCGTCCGACACGCCGCTGTTCCATGTGCCCCGGCAACTGTTCCGAATCCTGGATCGCGATCTCCGGGCGGCTGGCATTCCGAAGGTTGACGACCGTGGACGTAAGATAGATGTCCATGCCCTTCGTCATTCGTTTGGAACTCTGCTGAGCAAGGCGGGCGTTACCCCACGGACAGCCCAGGAGGCGATGCGTCACAGCACGATCGACTTGACGATGAACGTCTACACGGATCCCCGGTTGCTCGACGTGGCTGGGGCGGTCGAGATGCTTCCCGCGTTTTCGTTGTCCGGTCCCGCGGCAGGGTACGCCAAACGAGTCGTCGCGACGGGTACCAATGATCGGCTAGCCGGCACGCTTGCACCAACGCTTGCACCAGCGACCGACAATTTAGTGCAAGCGGGGTCATTTCCAGTCAAAGCCATCGACAAACTGGACGATTTGGAACCCGACGAAGCGTTCGTCGTAAGTCTAAACCCTGTCAAAAGAAAACAGCCGTTGTCCCATCGGGACAACGGCTGTCATCAAGAGCGGGCGAAGGGACTCGAACCCTCGACATCCAGCTTGGGAAACGGCTTGGGCACCACGCCGAAAAGCCAAGAAATCCTTGGTTTTCCAACAGTTTTGGCCTATTTTAGCGACTTTGTTGGCAATTGCAAACCGGTGCAAATCGACGCGTTTCGACGCGTTTTTGGTGGTAAACGGGCGGATAAGTGGTAGAAGTGGTAGAGTGACAAATCGCGGAAAACCGGACGAAGCCAATCAGCCGCAGCCGGATGGTTAAGTCCAAGGCTTCGCGTACAATCAACCCCGGCCGGGAGGTGCCGGACCAAGCAGTCTGCGGTCTGGAAAGCACATTGCTGCTTACCCTCCCGGCCCCTTTCGGACAGCTTGTACGGAATACACTGTGACTGGAAAACCGCTCGTGGCCATTTCGTCCGGAGCCCCTGAGGCACCCATTAAGGGGGTTCGTCGTATTTGGGCTTAAATCTCGATCCTGGAAATTTTTTCCAGTTCGCTATAAAGCCGCCCCTCCCCGTAGATGGTCCTTTGGCCTCCGCTCCGCCGGTTCAGACTGCCCGCTGCCAAGTTACAGTGTCGATCCCGCAATCCTGGAAATTTTTTCCAGTTCGCTATAAAGCCGCCCTCCCACCACGGAGAAGGTGCAAACGGAGCTGGCTGGTTTGTCTGCAAAAGATCCTACGGACCGTTCGTAGGATCTTTTTCTGTTCACAAATGGCCGGAAAGATTCTACGGACCGTTCGTAGAATGTTGTTTTTTCGCTGCCGTTTTGCTGCCCCTGCTGGCGGAATTGCTGCTGGTCGATTCACGATGTTGGAACGTCGCGATTTCTGACAGGGGGGCAAGTGCCAGCGATTGGAGATCCGGCTCCGGGACCAGTTCTGTCATATTGGCGCGTTTATGGCGCCAGAGCTGGCCGGTGACTGGCCGCCGCGGGACTGGCCAGAGAGCCGTCAGAGGTATCGCCACGGGTAATGGACAGCCTTGGCCGCTTTGCTTAGATTCACACGCACGGCAGTAACGTTCAGCACCCGCCAAATCGGAGACCCGCAACATGGCCAACGCGAAATCAGCCCCGGAAGCGACACCGGAAATCGAACAAACGAAAACCAAGTCCCAAGCGATCCGTGACGCCTTGGCCGTGGATCCGAACGCCATGCCCAAGGCCCTCGCTGATAAGCTGTCGGACGAAGGCTGGAGCGTCAGTGCCCAGGAAGTCAGCCAGATGAAGTACCAGCTCAAGGCCGTAAAGAAGAAGGGAAAGAAGAAAGCCATTTCCAAGCCCGCTAAGGCCGCTGTAACCGCTGCTTCGACTGCCGAGGCTCCTGCTGACCTGGTTTCCGTGGCAGCGTTGCAGAAGGTGAAAAAGCTGGTGCAAGAGCTGGGCGGCGTGAAGGAAGCGAAACAGGCGTTGGCGGCGTTGGGGCAGTTGTTGGATTGATGGGGGTGGATGCGTGGCAAATAGAAACGGTACTGCGGCTGAAGGCCCCCGCCGTCATCTTTTTGAGGATTCTTCCACGATGCGGATTTCGTCATCGGTCAGGCCGTACAGTTCGTACACCAATCGGTCAATCTCGTGATCGGTCGCTTCGATCTGACGCTGGAGCGCGGTTTTCTCATGAGCTGTTTGGGCGCTCGCGGATCGTCTTTGAAGTTGATGCATTTGATTGACCAGGGAGCCCAATCTGGGTGATGCGTCCGCTATTGTCGAGGGTATCGGAAAGGGATCAATGTACTGGGCTCGGAATTCCAGATAGCGGTCTCGTGCTCCTTCAAGCGCAGCGCAGACACAGCCAAAGTAAAAATTCGCCACACGTGAATTCAGCACGCCAACGAGCGCCCGATCGGCAAGTGGAAGAACAAACATTTTGTCGTTCACGAGAAAACCGTCTCCATCAATGACGAAGCGACATTCGTTGGCAATGATAGGATAGACGATTTTTGGCGTTTCCAGGACGGGCAAGAGGGCGACGGCAGGCTGTTGTAGCTCAAACCACTGCTGTGGCCCCGCACGTTTTAACAAGTTTTGGCGAAACTGTGTGAGGTAATTCTCGACGGCCGGATATTCGCGAATATCCACGTTGGGATGGCAGTAAATGACGAATCGCCCCGCCGGTTTAACAAGATAGCGTCTTATGTCTCTGCCAAATAAAATCGGCTTCAATATCGCGTCAGAATTTGGATCGGATTTGACCAGTGCGTTCCTGGTTGCCTCATCTACAACGAATGCGTCGTTGAGCCCCGTTTTTAGCCCGAATAGCGCTCTGGTATCGTAATGCCCAGATAACGGCTTGCCGCAGTCTTGAAGTCGCGACAAGACGTCCGAATGCGCAGCAGGGATGAGACGCCACTCGTCTCCGGAAAGGGCTTGCTTGGCCAAGCGAAACTTTGAGGATTCGGCGTGTTGGCTGACGCTGAGTCGCCCGCCAGAGATGGCCTCAAGGGTCTCAGGGTCGGGAACCGGCACGTATTCTGTTTCAACGCGTGGTTCCAGCGTTGGCGTCGCAAGCACCACGACTGTCCGAACCGTCGCACCAACGAAGACGTTGGCCCCGGCAAAGTCTGTCAGACAAGTGACCTTTGCACGCGTGGACAGTACCCGTCGCAATGGACGCCCGTACTTCGCGCGTATGAACTTGTTTGAAACGATCATTCCAAACAGCCCTGCCGGGTTCACCAAGCGAACCGCGCGCTCCAGGAAATAGGAATACAGGTCCGCTCGCTCCTCGTGCGACTCGTAGTGTTCGCCCAGGTACTCTTTTATGGACTTGAACATCTCCATTCGCACGTAGGGCGGATTCCCAATCACGGCATCAAACCCGCCAGATCGCATGATCTTCTGAAATTCGGCTTGCCAGTCGAAGACGTTAATTCGCATCCTTTCGTCTTCGTCGAACAGATCGAGCTGTCTGCCGTGATAAAAATCTGGGCCGATAAGGCTGTTGCCGCATTTAATGTTGTCGGCCAAATCGGGCAGGGCTCGCTGCTTGGCGAACAATTGACGCTGAAGCGTTTCCTTCGTCTCGCCTTCGAGCACCTTCAGCAGCAGTGACAGCTTTGTCACTTCGACTGCCTGGGAGTCGATATCCACACCGTAGATGTGATCGAGCAGGATGCGTTTACGTTCGGCGGTAGTCAGCCGCCACTCGCCGTGATGGGTTTGGTACACGCGGTCTTTATGCCGGCTCGGATCATTGGCCATGAACCAGTTGCGATACCAGTCCAACAAATACTGGTAGGCCCCGATCAGGAACGAACCGCTGCCACAAGCAGGATCTAAGACGCTCAGTGGCCGACCAGCTTTGACCGGCTTCCAGGTTGGTGTCCGGACCGCGACTTCATGTGCCGTCTTCCCATCCAGCAGCTTGCCCACCGTATTTTGGACGATGTATTCGACGATGTACGTTGGCGTGTAGTACACGCCACCCGCCTTGCGCACTTCCGGTTTTTCTTCAACCTTGGCTTGATGGCCAGCCGTCAGCCGGATGACCTTGCCCAAAAACTGTTCGTAGACCTGACCCAGGATATCCGCACCGATGACAGAGAACTCGTAGGGGCTTTCCGGATAGTACAACTTACGGATGATGTCCTTCAAAACGGCGTCGTCGATACCGAGTGCCAAGGTCCACTCGTCCGGCGATTCGTGCCGGCTCTTGTCCATCGCGAAGTGGAAGAGGCCCGAATTGTAACGCTCGTCCGCTTGCCGGAACAATTCACAGAGGCGGCCGTACACCTTTGTGCCATTCAGCAGTGGTTGGAGCCGGCCGTAGGGCTCAATGCCACGGTCTTCGCAGATCCGCAGAAAAATCATGCGGTCGATGGTTTTTTGGACGGCGAAATTCAGTTCACGTTGGGACAACTGCGGATTACGAATGGCCAGATTGCGGGCAAGCAGCAGGCGCCACTGTTCGATTTCGTCCAAAAATGCCGCGTCTACCTCCGTCGTGCCGCGTTTTTTCTTGGTCGATTCCGCGTACTTGTCGAACGACCCCTTGAGCACGGATTCGCGGGAGAAGATCGCGGCAATCTCGTCCCAGCGGTCTTCATATTGGTCAAACGTGATGTACATCGTCCGAGCCGTGGACGGATTGTCCGTTTTTTCCGGCCGCACACGGCAGTCGTATACCGCGAACTCCTCGAAATCTGTCAGAATGCTCAACGGTAGTTTGGCGGACCAAGCATAACGTCGAAGCTGGAACGCCGGTGCGATGTCGTGCTTGATTCTGACGGCTGGTTTCTTGGCCTCGACAAAAAACTTCCGCACCCCGCCGATCCGGAACGAATAGTCGGGAGCCCTGGTGGAACCGCCGATCTTTAACGGGTCTTCATGCATCACGTCCTTGTACGCTTCGGCGTAGCTCTGTCGGTTGTAAACGTCCCAACCCAGCAACTCGAACATCGGGTCGATGAATTGCAGACGCAACGAAGTTTCGCTGAACGTCTCCGACATGTACATTTCCGGATGTTCGCGAAACTGCTCGACAAGTCTGATCAGCTCGACAGGGGCGGCCATGCGGCGGTCTCCAGGTCTCAGTTGTTCAAAAATGCCATCGCTAAACGCGACGGACAGTGGTAGCGTGAGCCACAAATGTCAGGCTGCAACCCCGGCGTTGTGGCAGCGCTGGGCTGGGCCTGTCCGCCACACAGCGGGCATTTGGTCGCCAAGGCCCGGATTCTACCCAGTGCGTTGCTCTCCCCGCAACCACCCCCTGAGGCAGCAACGACGCCAGCCCAGCCTCTGGCAACGCTACGTCAACATCTAGCTGGTCGTCGCGCGTTGAATCGTCGCGTAATGCTCATCAGCCCATCGTCTGATATGCAGGTTTGCCCCGTTTGAAGCCTGAGCCACGCCAGTGGTGATGGCGGCCGTCATGCCGCCCACCCCCACCGGCACAAAGACATCCGCGGCCGATACCTTACTGGCGGTTGTGTATTTTTCCATGAGGTAGGTGATTTCCGGAGGCCCGATTGAGGTTCCTGCGGATTGGGGCCGGCGAGGCTGTGATCTATCTTGCAGAAATACTCAACGCCCCAGAGCCTCGTGACACGGTTGGGTTGCGGGGCGAGCTTTTCCAGCTGCCAAGGTGCAGGTTCCGGGGGGCCGTCGAACACGGGACTGTGCCTGATGCATCCGCAATAAATTAAGGGGATTCTTATATGCTGCAATCTTCCAATCTAAGTCCTCTACGATGCCGACCGCAGGGGTCTCAGATCCGCGTCGTCAGAGTCATGGATCCGGCAGGTCTCCACCTTCGGAGGTGCTTGGCCGTCGTCAATGCAGTCCGCAAGTATGAGGCCCGGGTCACGGTTATTGGCAACGGACAAATTGTCGATGCGGCGAGCATCTTGGGGCTATTGTCTATCGCAGCCATCCCCGGAACGGAACTTGTCCTGTCCGCCAAAGGACCGACTGCGGACGAAGCTCTGGAAGATATCGCCAACGTCTTTGCAGACATTCCGGCGGAGGATATTTGCTGAAGCGGGAACCCGGGACGGCGTCCCGGGGACACTTCCGGGCGGCTCGTTGCGGAGCTGCCCGTTCTCAAGTCGCGCCGCCAATGGCATCTTAACGGTTTCTCTTGGACCCATCGAAAAGTTCGGCGGCTCAGATGCGAGCCGTCTATCGTCCTGCGATGCGATTCCGCGAAGCCGGAAGCGGCTCAACCCCGTCGAATACACTGTGACAGGAAAAAGGGACGTTAGCCGGGTTATGGGTCCCGGTCGCCTCCGATCAAACGCATTTGCATAGAAACGCCGTCTAGGTCACGATTGCGATCCACGTTTGGTTTGACTAGCCGAAGACACGCACAGTAATTGCAACCTGCCGAGTGGCATTTCAGTGGTTATCAGACGACAATGTCTTGTGCCGTAGCCACGCCGCGATAAAAAATGGGCGAAATTCGGCGCTGCCCTTTCCCTCCTTCGCCTGCAACTTCTCCGCCGCACCGTGCCTGCCTGCCGCTCACCTGGATAGGCTTGGCAATCTGACAAGCGTGGGGCCGTCTCTGTGGCTGAAGCGGAATCTGATCGAACGACCGAGGAACCGCTGGCCAGGCTGGATGCGCCACCGCGAGAGCCCACAGCGGCGAATGACGTATCGAATGACGTATCCCCGCTTGACGCCGCTCGCCCTGTGGCGTAGCGTAGGTTCCGGTTGTCGGCACCAGCGCAGTACGAAGTCCTGATTTAGGTGCGTATGCCGATGCGCCGCCTGGGCGATTCTGTCTGAATTGTGCCGGCAACTGCTTGGCGGCGCATGGGCGACTTTGGTTCGATAAGAGGGTTATCCCGTGTCAGAACGCTACAACGGCTGGACCAATTACGAAACTTGGGATGTTCATCTTTGGCTGTCAAACGAAGAAGACACCCAACGCGCGTGGGAGCGAAACGCGTTTACATGTTGGGAGCAAGCCGAGGAACACGCCTCGTATCAAAGCCGAAGCGACAAGGCCCGACAGCTCCTCGGAGATCAGTTGCGTGAGGCGACCGAAGATCACCCATTGATCGACTCGCCAGGCGTGTACTGCGACATCCTCAGCTGCGCGATTGGCCGCGTGAACTGGGACGAAATTGCCGACGCTTTGATGCAGGCCGTGACGGACTACGTTCCAGTAGAAAAAACGCAAGAAACGGAAGCTTGAGGCGAGCAACAATTCGTCCGATACGCCTAAGCCGCTCTACCTCCCAATCAGCTAAAAATTCCCCTCTTCCGAGTCATAATCCAGTGAGGCCGGCGGTGTAGCTTTTGCAGCCCGCCACTGACGCCTATTTTGCCCGGCTCGTCGGCTTCAAGCCAATGAGCCGGGCCTTTTTCATGCGCTCGTGGCACTGTACCGCGGGCGACTGTGTTCCATCACACGGTCGCCCGGCATGGGGCGACCTTACCTATCAGGAGTCTGCCCCATGATCGCACTCGCAAGCACCATCCCTACCCGCGAAGAACGCTTTCTCGAAATGCTCCCGCAGATCCGCGAACAAGCACGTCACGCTTTCCGAAACGAACATTCCGAACGCCGCGAAGAACTGCTGGCCGAAGTGATTGCCAATTGCTGGGTGGCATTCGTCCGGCTGATGGACCGCGGATTGGAAAACGTCATCTATCCCACGCCCCTGGCCCAGTACGCCATCAGGCAAGTCCGTGATGGCCGCCGGGTCGGCAGCAAAATGAACGCCCACGATGTCAGCTCCGGCTACGCCCAGCGCCGCAGGAACTTCGTGCTGAAGACCCTGGACCTGTTCGATGACGCGAAGCAGGAGTGGAAGGAAGTTCTGGTCGAAGACAAGCACGCCGGTCCCGCCGACACTGCGGCATCGCGACTCGACTTTGATGCCTGGTTGCGTCTGTTGCCCCAGCGCTCGCGCCGTATCGCCGAAACGCTGGCCAAGGGCGAGACCACGCAGAGAACCGCCAAACGGTTTCGCGTGTCTTCGGGCAGGATCAGTCAGCTGCGACGCGAGCTGCAGCAAGACTGGGATGACTTTCAGGGCGAGCCGGCATTCGCTTAGGTAAGGCACTGGGTTGAGCTTTCGCCGTGTTCCATTCGGCCCGGTAGCAGAAGGCTTTTTGTCTTTCTGCTGCCGGGCTATTTTTGTTTCTTGCTTCGTTCGTTCCGCCGTCCAGTACCACTGCCATTTTTCCACCACTCACAAAGGAGCCACTCTTGAGCCACACTGTTACGATCAAGACCGAAATTCGCGACGCTGGCGCCGTGCGTGCCGCCTGCCAGCGTTTGCATTTGCCGCCCCCTACCGAAGGTACGCACGAGCTGTACTCCAGCCACGCCACTGGCCTCGGGGTTGAGCTGCCCGAGTGGCGTTATCCGGCCGTCTGCAATCTCGCCACGGGCCAAGTCCAGTACGACAACTTCAAAGGTCGCTGGGGCGAACAGAAGCACCTGGACGCGTTCCTGCAAGCCTATGCCGTCGAAAAATCGAAAGTCGAAGCTCGCCGCAACGGTCACCAGGTCACTGAAGTCCCGCTCAGCGACGGTTCCATTAAGCTGACCATCAATGTCGGAGGAGGTGCCGCGTGAGCAAGATAATCGAGATCATCGTGTCGCCTCAAGGCGAAACCAAGGTCCACACCAAAGGCTTTACCGGTGGCGAATGCCGGGAAGCCAGCAAGTTCATCGAAGAAGCGTTGGGCACACGCACCGGCGAACAAGTGACCGGCGAATTCTACCAGCAGGTCACGCAGCAGCAGAGCTTGCGGGAGGGTGCTTAAACGCGATAGCTCCTGCCCGCCATTGAAACCCACAACGCCAAGTCGCCCGTTCCCACCTGTCAGCCTCTGTCAATTTGAAAGGAAACTCAGCATGTCGCTTTGCAGCCGTCTGGCGGAGTACATCACCGCCTGTTTCACCGGCTTGTGGATTCAGTCCCACGAGCATGAAGACGCTTTGATTGAAATCAGCCAGATGTGCCGCGACCAAAGTTGGCGGCTGGTTGTCTGGGATATCAATCGCGGTCTGTCGCTTCACCGCCAGAACGAAGCCTCCGTCGATACCGGCACCAACGATCCGCTGGCCGCCATCCGTTCGCTGGATGCGTTGGGCTCGGCCGATGGCGCGTCACTGTTGGTCCTGGTCAATTTTCACCGGTTTTTGGGGAGCCCCGAGATCGTTCAGGCACTGGCCGCCCAGATCAATAAGGGCAAGCAGAACCGGACATTCGTCGTCGTGCTCAGCCCGGTCGTGTCGGTGCCGGTTGAGCTGGAGAAGTTGTTCGTCGTGCTGGAGCACGATCTACCCGCCCGCCAGCAACTGCACGCCATCGCCCGCGGCATCGCCACCGAGGACGGCGAGCTGCCAACGGATTCGCAACTGGACATGCTGCTGGATGCGGCAGCCGGCTTAACTCGCTATGAGGCCGAGTCCGCGTATTCGCTGTCGCTGGTTCGCCACGGGCGCGTTCTGCCGGATGCCGTGTGGGACCTGAAGTGCCAGACGCTAAAAAAGAGCGGTCTGATGCAGTTGTACCGCGGCACGGAAGACTTCAGCAGTCTGGGCGGTCTGGCTTCGCTCAAGGCGTTTACGAAGCGCGCCTTGTTGCAGCCTAGCCGCGGCAATCCGTTAAAGCGGCCCCGCGGCGTGTTGCTGCTGTCCCCGCCCGGCTGCGGCAAATCCCAATTCTGCAAGTGCCTGGGCAAAGAAACCGGCCGTCCGGTGCTGATCCTGGATATCGGCACGCTGATGGGTTCGCTGGTCGGCCAGACGGAAGAACGGACCCGCCAAGCCTTGCAGATTATCGACGCAATGGCTCCGTGCGTGGTAATGATCGACGAAGTGGAGAAGGCGTTTGCCGGCGTAGGCAATTCCGGCCAATCCGACAGCGGCGTCTCATCGCGGATGTTCGGCTCGTTTCTGAGCTGGCTGAACGATCACGAGTCCGACGTGTTTGTGGTTTGCACAGCCAACGACGTCGCCAAGCTGCCGCCGGAGTTCAGTCGCGCCGAGCGTTTTGACGCGACGTTCTTTCTGGACTTTCCGGGCCGCGATCAGAAGCAAATTATCTGGCAACTGTATCTGAATCTGTTTGAGATCAATCAGGACCAGAAGCTGCCCAACGATGAAAACTGGACCGGAGCCGAGATCAGAGCCTGCTGCCGTTTGGCCGCGTTGCTGGATGTGCCGTTGATTCAGGCCGCCCAGAACGTCGTGCCCGTAGCAGCGACCGCAGCGGAAGCCGTAGAGCGTCTGCGCACGTGGGCCAGCAGCCGGTGCCTGGATGCGGAGAAGGGCGGGATCTACAGCCGCCAAACGGAAAAGGCTACGTCCCGGCGCAAGGTGGCCCGCAATCCGTCAAACAACTGACAACGGATCCACCACTGACAACCCGCCAATCAAAACCAAAGCCCCATCGGTCGCCTTCGGCCGGTGGGGCTTTTTTCATTCCTGTCATTCGCTTCTTAAACCAAACAACGAAAGGGCCGCCTGTATGGGAATGGCAATTCATTATCAGCTGCGGTCAACCGCCCGCGGACCAAAGCAAGCTCGAGACCTGGTTGCGCAATTGCGTGAGCGTGCCCTGGACCTGCCCTTCGAGCGGGTGAATGAGATTATCGAACTGACGGGCAGCGCCTGTGATTTCCAGCAGCACGAGGATCAGTATGCGCACCGCTGGCTGTTGATGCAGGTCCCGCAGCACGTGCCCGATCCCCGCGAACCCGCTCGCTGCTACGCCGTGATTCCGGAGCACGTGATTGCATTCTCGTGTTCGCCGGGTCCCGGCTGCGAACCGGCGAACCTGGGACTGTGCCGCTATCCGGCGACCATTGAGGTCGGCCCTTGGATGCAGCGGACGATTCGCACCAATTTGGGGCAATGGCACTGGGCCAGCTTCTGCAAAACCGAGTACGCCAACCGACGCGAACACGGCGGAGCACACAACTTTCGCCGCTGTCATTTGGCAATCGTTGATCTGCTGCAACATGCCCAATCGCTGGGCATCTTGCGCGAGGTTTATGACGAGTCCGGGTACTGGGAAAACCGCCAAATCGTGGCTCAGGCCCTGGGCATGGCGTGCGTGTGACGGTGCTGGACTATCGACACTCAAACTTAAAAGGACCGCTTCTATGTCGGAACGTCTGGCTGCCGAGCTTTGGATCGGTGGCAATCTCGCGCCGCATCTGGTGGACGAACTGTGTGCTGCAATTGCGCAGCAGGAGGTTTCGCTGGAATGGGGCGATGCGTTCTTTCGTCCGGAGTCTGCCGAAGCCCTGCTGGCCGCAGTCCGACCAAATCGCGACAGCGTGCGCATCCTGTGGCTGTGCGACGATCAGGCACGCTGGGGCGAATTCGATTCGCTGGAACCGTTTCTGCAACGCCACGAAATCCCATTCACACGGCTGACCGCAGGCCGTAACGAATACGACTCGGAACGGGTTGAATTCCGGCCTGATCACGGGCGCGTGGGATACGTCGCCAATGCCGCGGGGGCACCGGTGATTGCGGCTGCGAAAGTGGCCGAAGCCGAGTCAGCACTGACCGACGTTATCACGTCCGCCCGGCCGCGATCCATCAAACGGCTGTTGGCTGCGGTGCAAAGCGCCCGCGGCAAATTGCGGCAGGCGCTTCCGCCCATCGTAGCCCCCCTCCCGGCGTTTGGAATCGCCGGCCTTTGAATCGCCCGTTAACCCCTCATCCAATCCCGGCAGGCGATCCTAAACGGATCATCTGCCGCAAACGCATCTCGTTCCCAGGAGACAACCCGTGACCAGACCCCAACTCGTTATCAATCTTTCCGGTGGCATCGTGCGCGAAGTGTTTTGTTCGGTGCCCGAGATCCAAGTGCTCGTCGTGGACTGGGACATCTCAACGGCCTTTCCGGGGGAACCGGGCGTTGTCAATGTTCCCGTGGCCGGCGACTACGAGCTGGCTTGCATCAGCGATATGGCTGTCGAGCCTTTGGATCGCTTGGCCGGAACCGATGCCGAAGCTGCGATTGACGCCGCCTACCACCAAGGCGTGCTCTGTGAAAACGTCGAAGCTGAGGCAAGCACGGCTTTGGCTGGACGTTAAGTCCCGTCTCGGCGCAGGCATGAAACCCAGATGCGTCGTCCACTTCAGAAGGCATTTCAGAATAAGGATATTGCCCCATGACCATTGAATTCTGGCGAACCTTGCGGCCCCGGAGAGTCCGGCGGCCGAAGCTGCCCATCCGCGTGGGAAAGGCCCAGCAAGTGCTCTCGAGCGCAATCATTTGCAGCGACCACGAACTGGCGTCCTGGATTGATCTGGCCGTTAAGACCGATCGGGTTCTCGGCACGCCCGAGGCTCTGAAGGAATTGCGAGATCGGTTAAACGACGTGATGGAGCCGCTGCTGGAGACCCCGTCGCCAATGGCCCCATAGACGCTCAGAGCTGCCGGGGACCTGCCTTTTGCGTCTACGGACCTAACACAAACCACGATCCACAGTCCAGGAGATTATCGTACATGACAACTACCACTACTCTTCTCGAGCAGCCCGTTGTCCGCCCCTCAACCTCGCCGTCGCAACGGTTGCGGGTCACAATGGCGGCTGTTCGCGTGTCGCTGAACTGGCTGGGTGTCCGCAAGACACTGACGGCCGAGCAAAAGACCCAAGCTGCCGATACGTTTGGTGCCGAAAGCAATTTCCTGTCGGCTGGCAAAAAGCTGCTGGATACCACGCACCCGGCATTCAAAGCCGTGACCAGCGTCAAAGGCCGGATCATTGCCTTGTGGAAGTCGATGTCGCTGCCCTATCCGGAAGCTGGTATCCGATTGATTCGCCAAGATCAAATCGACGGCTTTAACAGCAAAATGGAATCCCTCCAACAGGAGCTTGCCACAGCGGTTGGCGATCTCGACAGGCACTACCACGAGCTGAAGTCGGTCGCCCGTGATCGGCTGGGTTCGCTGTACAACTCGGCCGATTATCCGGCTAACTTAACCAGCCTGTTTAAGGTCAGCTGGGATTTTCCGTCCGTGGAACCGCCGAACTACTTGCGGGAGCTGAGCCCGGAACTGTATCAGCAGGAATGCGAGCGGATGACGGCCCGGTTCGACGAAGCTGTGCGGTTGGCGGAGCAGGCGTTTATTGAGGAATTGCACGACTTAGTCTCGCACCTCACGGAGCGGCTGAGCGGGCAAGCGGACGGAAGGCCAAAAACTTTTCGTGACTCGGTGGTCGGTAATCTGCGCGAGTTCTTTGAGCGTTTCGGACAGCTCAATGTCCGCAGCAACGATGAACTCGATCAGCTTGTGGAGCAGTGCCAAGGCATCGTTCGCGGCGTGAAACCGCAAAGCCTGCGCGACGATAAAGGGCTCCGGCAACACGTGGTCACGGAATTGAGCCAAGTCGAAAACGTGTTGGATAGCCTCCTCGTGGACAAGCCGCGCCGCAACATCATGCGCCGGCCGAGATAGGGGGTCCGAGATGCAGCTTGTTATCACTGCCGACGGCACAATCCGCTGTGTCTACAACGAGGCATTCGATTTAACTACCTTGGGGGAAGTCACGCTCCATCGCGGTTCCCATGTCGAGGCCGATGATCGAAACCAGTGGTGGGCGGACTTGTCACCGGTGAATGGTCCGCGGCTGGGACCTTTTCCATTCGCGTGCCGAAACCAAGCATTGGACGCTGAGCGGGCTTGGCTTGAGCAGAATTGGCTCACGGCATCTGAAACGGAGGGCAGGCCCAGTCGTCAGTAAAGCGATTGCGTATCACCGCCCAGGTCCAGTGTCCAAGTCCGGTGTCTCGTTGACCACGGACCTTTACATCACACGTTTTCTGTGAGCCTCCGCCGCTGTGGTGGAGGCTCGTTTCGTTTCTTGCATTGCCATCCCCCCCAAAGGAAAGACCCATGACCCAAGCTTATTTGAACCGAGCTGTTGCCCGAGCCACCGGTGAAGACTCTGCCACGATTGCCCGGCTTGGTTTTGTCGTCTTAACGCGTGGCCCCATCGAACGGGAACGCAAGCCGCTGGTTATCGACTGGGACGAGCACTACGCCACGGCACCTGAATCGTTCCGACGGCGCCGTTGATTCCGGTACGCAAATCAGCCGGCAATTGCCCCACCAAATGCCAGCAGTCAAAAAGATTCTACGGACAGTCCGTAGGATCTTGAGCCCAGTTATGTTCCATCGCTGCTGTTCCGCCGTAGCCGCATTTTCTATCCCCGTCCCATCATCGCCTGATCGGCTTTAAGCATGCCAGGCGTCGATGGGTATGGGCCTTCTTATCCCTCGTCCCAGGAGACCTTACGTTGATCACCATCACGCGTTCCCAGCTCCGACGCCTGCGAGCTGTTTTCCGGCGGGCGCTGCGGCTGTCCAGTCGCGACGTCGGCCCCAACCTCCTATTCGCCACCGGAGCCGACTGTCTGCGCATTCGAGCCCAAAACCACCATGCCGCGGTGGAGTATCACACACAGGGCGTCTTTCCGGCCGAGCGAATCTGCGTGCCCTTTGCTCTGCTGGCCGATTGCGAGGGCACGAAAGACGAGCCGGTGAATCTGGAGCAGACACCGGAGGGCAAAGTCACCGCCCAATGGACCGACAGAAAGATTCCGCAACGGGTGCAATACGATAGCACACCGAGCGAAGTGCCCATCTTTCCGGTGGTCCCCAGCACAATGGCCGAGAATGAGGTTGGGCTGTGGCAGGCTTTGGCCGATGCGACGGATACCACCGAAGCGAATGCGGCTCGCTACGCCACCAACAACGTGCAACTGCGGGGCACGGGCGGCAGAATCGTGGCCACCGACGGCCGGCAGCTGCTTGTGCAACGCGGATTTAACTTTCCGTGGGAAGACGATGTGCTGGTTCCCAGAAGCACCCTCTTCACCTGCAAAGACCTGCTGGTGAATGCTCCGCTGCTGATCGGTAAGTCGGACGACTGGTTGACGCTACAAAGTGGCGATTGGACCTTCCACTTGGCCATCGACAAAGACGGTCGGTTTCCCAAGACGGAAGATTTTGTCCAGCGCCCGGAAACGGCAGTCAATCGGCTGACGATCGCTCCGGCCGACGCGGAGTTTCTGACCGACGCGATTGAGCGTTTGCCCTGTGACGAGGAGGATTTTCACCGGTCCGTGACGGTCGATCTCAATGGCCAGGTAATCTTGCGGGCGAAAACCAGCGACAGCAAAGCCCCCACGGAACTTGTGCTGACTCGTTCGACTGCCAGTGGTGACAACTTGCGTTTCGTCACCAATCGCACCTACTTGGCGCGGGCTCTCAAGCTCGGTTTTCGCGAACTGTGCATGTATGGTGCGGAGAGCCCGGCGCAAGCAATGGGCGACAATCGAGCTTACGTGTGGGCTGTGTTGGCAGGCGATACGGCCATCAAACCCAGTAAGAACGCCGTACGGATTGATTCTTCAGAAATGCAATCATCACCGGCGGCTGAAACACTACCACTACCACCACCAACCAGGAGCGTTTATCCGATGGTTAAGTCAAACAGATTTCAAAGCCAAGCTGCCGACGTGACGGCTGCCAGCGAGACGGCCCATGTCAACGGCGACGGCGGCAATGGCAACGGCGGCAATGGCAATGGCACTGCGAACGGCAACGGCCATTCCAGCAGCTGCGAGCCGGCGGACCTGATCGAACAGGCCGAAACCCTGCGAAGCATGCTGCGCACGGCGCTGGGGCAAGTCAGCGATATGATCACGGCGCTCAAGCAGCAGAAGAAGACCGCCAAAAGCGTGCAAACGGCTCTGGCCACGCTGCGGCAATTGGATCGGGTCGCTCTGTAAGTCTGGCCGATTGGCAAAGAACGCAGATGACCCGGCTCCTTGACTCGTTTCGATTCATCGACGGCTTCCAGAAGCGAAGTCTCAGCGTCTGGCGGTGCGCTGCTCCAACCGGCCTCCGAGTCGCCTTACGAGGCCCGTTGTACCTCTGGAAGTAAAAAAGTAGGTATCTCCGTAGCCAAAAAACGACGACGGCCCTCCGAGTGGGCCGTTTCGTAAATCAATTCCTTAGGAAACATCCGGTTGAAAGGATTTTAACCTTCGACCTCTTGGTCCGAAAGAGAAAGGTCAATAGAGAAAACGTGGGAAAAACCGGGGGTCTTCGGAGTCCGCGGAGATACCTTTTTTGCACCGAATCTGGTAAAAAAGGTAGAGTCCACCGGCGCATCGCTGAAGAACAGCATGTTTGAGCGGGGTAGGATTTGTCGGAGGCGGGTTCGCATGTCGTCTGCATCCCAAGGGACGCGTCCGGGTATTGTCTGGAGGCAGCTAAGCACCAGTCGGTGGTGGTGCGGCTATCTGTGGGCCGCTGTGTTTACGGCGGTGGCTGTACTGGTACGCTGGGCCATACCAGAGGTGCTAGAGGGCACGTATCTAGTCTTCTACATTGCCGTCATCGCCGTCGCCGGGCTTTACGGAAGAGGGCCGGGCCTGCTGACGACCGTTCTCTCAGCCCTGTGCGTAGATCTTCTATTCGGCAGTTCACCGGGCTACATCAACTTTGGCGACATGGTTTCGCTTGGACGGGAGGCCATGTTTCTAGCGGGGGGCATCGGCATCAGCATTGTCGCCGGGATGCAGAAGGCGGCACATGCCCGGCTGCGCCAGCAGGCGGGTGAGTTAGCCAGCGTGGCACAGTTCCCCTCCGAAAACCCTCACCCAGTATTTCGGGTCGGAGGGGACGGACGGCTGCTCTATGCCAATCGAGTCGCCGAGGAATTCCTGGAAGGCGAGGGGTGGGTGTGCGGCGAGTTGGTCCCAACAGTAGTGCGCGAACCGGCAACATCCGCGCTCATCGACAATAGACGGTTTGAGTTCGAGTTCATTTGCCACGCCAAGCGTGTATTGGCATTCCTGTGCGTGCCGCTGCCGGACAAGGGCTACGTCAACCTATACGGGCGAGATGTGACAGACGCTCGGCTCGCAGAGGCGGCATTGCGGGAGAGCGAACAGCGATACCGCAGTCTCTTCACCAGCATGAACGAGGGATTTGCCCTGGGAGAGGTCATCCTCGACAAACGCGGTTTCCCCTGCAATTTCCGCTTCATCGAAGCCAATGAGGCTTTTGAGCGACAGACGGGCCTGGCTCGTCAAAAGGTGCTGGGGCGGCCGATTACCGAGGTGTTGCCGAATGTGGAGCCGCATTGGATCGACACCTATTGCGGGGTTGTTCTGACGGGCAAGCCGGTCCGCTTTGAGCACTACAATCAGGACACCCAGCGCCACTACAGCGTCTTCTGTTACCGCCCCGAGGAGAACCGTTTTGCGATCCTTTTCGCGGACGACACCAATCGCAAGCGGGCCGAGGAGGACCGCCGCCGCGCCGCCGAACTCCTGACGGGCATCATCGAGGGCACCCCGGACTTGGTGGCCGCCTTGGACCGCAACTTCCATTTCGTGGCGTTGAACCGCCGTTATCGCGAGGATTTCACTCACATCTTCGGGCGCGATATCGAACCGGGTGTAAGCATCGTCGAGGCGCTGGCACACCTGCCGGAAGAGCAGCAAAATGCGATGGAGCTTTGGGGACGGGCTTTGCGCGGCGAGACGTTTACGATTACCCGCGCGTTCGGCGACCCCAACCGGCAGCGCAAGATCTTCGACCTTCGATTCAGCCCCATCTGTGACAGCGAAGGCCGGGTCGTCGGGGCCGCCCATCTGGCCAGCGACGTAACCCAGCGTCAAGACGCCGAGGATGCCCTCCGCCATAGCGAAGCAACATATCGCGCGGTCTTCGAGCACGCGGCGATTGGCATGGGGCGGGTCCGCTTCGACGACGCGCGCTGGATCGACGTGAACGACGCCTTCTGTCACATGCTCGGCTATGGCCAGGAGGAAATGCTTGCCACGCCCTGGCCGGAAATTACGCACTCCGAGGACGTGGATCTGGACCTCGTCCCTTTCCGCCGTATGGCGGCCGGAGAACTGAACAGCTACTCGATAGTAAAGCGTTTCATCCACAAGCAAGGACACCACGTCTGGGCGCGGCTAACGCTCTCCCTGGTGCGCGATGCGCGTGACCAGCCCGACTACGAGATTGCGATCATCGAGAACATCACGGAGCGCAAGCAGGCCGCAGAGGAATTGGCTGCGGCCAGGCAATCCGCCGAGCGTGCCAGAGCCGCTGCCGAACAGGCCAATCACGCAAAGGACCATTTTCTGGCCGTCCTCAGCCACGAACTGCGCACGCCCCTGACGCCGGTGGTCATGGGCGTGTCCATGCTCCAGGACCGGGCCGACCTGGACGCGGGTGTGCACGAGTCACTGGAGATGATTCGCCGCAATGTCGAGATGGAAGCCCGGCTGATCGACGACCTTTTGGACGTCTCACGCATTGCGCGGGGGAAGATCGAGTTGCAGAAGCAACGTGTGGAACTCTGCACCATTATTGAGAGGGCAGTCGATGTATGCCGACCGGACATCGAGGCCCGCAGGCTGCACTTCGGCGTTGACATGGGGCACGCCGCTCCCTACTGGGTGGAGGCCGATCCAACGAGGCTGCAGCAGGTGTTCTGGAACCTGCTGAAGAATGCGATTAAGTTTACGCCGCACGATGGCTGCGTGGGTATCCGCTGCCGTCCAGACATCGACTACATCCAGGTCGAAGTGAACGACAGTGGGATTGGGATCGAGTCGGAGGCGCTATCGCGAGTCTTCAACGCGTTCGAGCAGGCGGAACGCTCGATCACGCAGCAGTTCGGCGGCTTGGGCTTGGGGTTGGCGATCAGCAAAGCCCTTGTGGAGATGCACGGAGGCCGCATCGAGGCACATAGTGAGGGACGCGACAAAGGGGCAACATTCCGCATCCGCCTGCCGCTGACCTCGCCCGCCAGTCAACCCGTATCGCCCGCGCCGAGCATAGCCCCGCCACGCCTGCACCGCCCCTTGCGGGTCTTGCTGGTCGAAGACCACGGTGTTACGGCGAAGATGATGAAAATGGTCCTGAACGCCGAAGGCCACACCGTGGACACTGCCGGGGATGTGGCGACTGCGTTAGAATTCGCCGGGCAGCAGGAGTTTGACCTGCTGCTGAGCGACCTCGGTTTGCCCGATGGCAGCGGGCACGACCTGATGCGCCAACTGCGCGAGCGCGGACACCGGTTCCCAGGGATTGCGCTCAGCGGGTACGGGCAAGAAGAAGACCTTCAGCGCAGCCGTCAAGCGGGATTCGATGCTCACCTGACCAAACCGGCTTCCCGCGAAAGCCTGCTGGATGTGATCGCCAGCGTCACATTCCCCTTGCGTGCGTGAGGCGAGCGATTCACGCAGGCTCCAGCACCGCGTGATCGATTTCGACGAATACTCCACGGCGTCGATCGACCGCGACAAGCACTCGGCCCTGGCCGCCTTGCCCCACAACCGTGCCATTCAGGTCTCGGAGCGCCCCAGCGTTGACCCGAATGAGGCAACCCTGCGCGAGACGAGGCTCGGCAGCCCCACGCGTCTGCGATTCGGCGCGAGCGTCCATTCCGCACAAATTCCTTAACGAATCGTCCAAGTCATTGGCGGGCCAAGTCGCGGCAGAGGTGGCTGGCAAACGTCATGGGCATCCTTGCTCGCGACGGAAAGTGGAACGCATCCGCACCATCCACGGATGTGCCGCTCGCGAGGCTGATTGACCAGCGGGACACATGGACTGCAATGCCGGGCATGACCCGTCCCGAGGAGGAGACCGCAGGGATGCCCGTCACATGTCCGCAGGCAGCTCGCAAGCTCAGCTTCAGACACGCGATCAGTTACTTGGTATTTCCCATTTTGATCTGAAACGTGAATTCGTTCACGTCGCGATCAATCATTAACAAGGAGACAATTCCCGTGCTCAAACTGAATATCGGCTTCAACCGCAAGGTGGGCGAAGTCAACTACGGTTCCCGCGGTGCCAGCGTGAACCTGGAAATCGAAGTCGAATCCGGCGTCGTTCGCGAACCGGAAAAGCTGCAGGCCAAGCTCGACTACTTGTTTAACTTGGCCAAAGCGTCTGTCGATGCCCAGCTGAACGGCACCAGCCAGCCGCCACAACCGCAGCCGGCCGCCAACAACGGCAGCAGCAACAACGGCAGCCATAACGGCGCGAACGGTAATGGCACCCACGCCAATGCCAACGCGAACCAGGCCAGCGGCAATGGCAATGGCAATGGCAATGGAAGCAGCAATGGCAATGGCCACGGCAGCTATGCCAACGGAAACGGCAATGGAAGCGTCAACGGAAACGGCAGCAGCAATGGCAATGGCAGTGGCCATCAGGCTTCGGAAAAGCAGATCAACTTCGCCACGCAACTGGCAAAGGGGATCCGCGGCCTCGGCACCCGCCGTCTGGAATCGCTGACCGGCCGCATGTTCGGAAAGCCGCTGGCCGGCCTGAGCAGCCTGGAGGCCAGCAGCCTGATCGACACGCTCAAAGCGATTAAGGAAGGCCGGGTGTCGCTGGATGCGGCGCTGAGCGAAGGGATGGCCGCATGAGCACGTCGTTGCTGGAAAATCCGCCGGCCGTTGAACCTCGCGGCGGTGCGTGGGATTACATCTCGCCCAGCCGCCTGAACCTCTGGCTGCGCTGTCCCTTGGCTTGGAAGCTCAAGTACATCGACGGCATCATTCCGCCGCCCACCCCCAGTTTGTTTGTTGGCAAACGGGTCCACGATGCTCTCGAGGTGTTTTACAGGCACCGGCACCTGGGCATCGTGGACTTCGGAGTCGAAGGGGCAGTGAAGCGTATTGTGGAAAGCTGGGAGCAAGCTGCCGAACTCGAATCCATGCGTTTCGATTCGGTCCAAGAGTGCGCCAAGCTCAAGCAGCAAACAATCGACCTGGTGACCGTGTACCTGCAATCAATGGTCGATGCCCGCGAATTCCCGCTGGCTGTGGAGGCCAGCATGGAAGAGCCATTGATTGACCCGGACACAGGCGAGGACCTGGGCATTCCGCTCACCGGGATTGTGGATCTTGTGCTGGACGATCGCGACGGCCCTTTGATCTGCGATTTCAAAACAGCCGCCAAGTCGGGTGCCGCGTTCGAGATTACCCACGAGATCCAGTTGTCGAGCTACGCGTACCTGTTTCGGCGGGCTACCGGATTGGAAGAAAGCGGCTTGGAGATCCGCTCGCTAATCAAAACCAAGGTGCCGAAGATCGAGTTCCACGGGTACAGGACCCGCAGCGAGGTTCACTTCCGCCGGCTGTTTGCGGTGATCAGAGCGTACCTGGATGACCTGGACGCTGGCCGGTTTGTGTTCCGTCCCGGCTTCGGCTGTGTCATGTGCGACTATCGCGATGCCAGCTGCCGGAACTGGGGTGGTTGAGCTGGAACCGTAACCACACATCCATTGGAGATTGCTGTGCTTTGGGAGGGCGAAATCGCAATCTCGACATTCACAATGGCGGCCTATTGGCGGCAGCCGTTTTCAATCAACTACAGAAAGGAAACAAATATGTTCGATCTCATGGCAGGGGCGATCTTGCTTGGACTGGCCGCGTGGCTGGGCTACCAGGTCGGAAGGCAGGTCGGCTACGAGGAAGCCACCGCCCCCCGAAAATCCCGGCAGAATTCTCAATGACGCAAAAGGCAAGACGCCGCCGGACCGAGCTTCCGGTTGCGGCAAAACCCAATGTCGATGAAGAGGCAGTGCAAACCGGCGTGTATGCGGTGTTGGCAGCTGGAGCCCTGATGGCTGTCGTCACGGGATCATTGCTGCCGGTTATCGGCACAGCAGCCGCCGTAGGCATGGCCGCGTGGTACGTGCGGAACGGTCCCGGCAAATGGCTGAAGTAGCCGGGGCACCGCTGTGATTTCCCCCGAATCGCGTCAGTCAAACAATTCAGCAGAATGGCTGCTGGTGGGTTTGGTGACGCGGTTCGGGGGTGGATAACAGCTGAAGTCAGGTTCGCACCCGTTTTAGCTATCAGAGGACCGCGGCGACCAAATAGCGTTCGCACAATGGCGGAGCTTGTGAAATTGAACTGGTCGATGGCGATGGCAAAACAGGGCGTTGCAGAGACTGGTTATTCTACCCGCCACTGGCCAGAATCGGCTTAAAGCGTGTCTGGCCGATGGCGGGGTATAATCTGCCAGCAACAAGTCGTCACGATATTCGCCAGACACCATCTCGCCTGAGCTGCAAGCGGCCAAGTCCCGGAATGGATGGCCAAGTGCTGTTGGCCACCCATTCTGATTCAGGCGGGCGTGTGTTGCCAAGTTCTGCGATTCGATGTGCAACGTGAAACAGAAACGTCTTCTTGCCAACGCCGCCCTTGTTGTTGAAGAAGCTGATTGTGATTGGCATCTGACCCTCTCAGATGACATGGATGACACGTTATGTTTTTGGGTGTCTGATGTGCTAGTTGATGACGTCAAGGAGGATTTCGTCGAGTTCGTCTTGAGTGAGGAAGTCCCGTCTTAGGAGATGGTCAACAAGCAATGCCAAGAGTTTGGAGTTTCGGTGCGGCTGGAGGTCCTTGACGTCGTGGAGCGTGTAGAAGACACGCCGGACATCGTCCTCACACTGATCCTTGTACGTCTTCTCGCGAAGTAGGGCCTCTTTGGTGGGCACGTGTGGCTCCTTTTTGAGCGGAAAAGATTCCTGCGGTGTAATGCTCCCGGCATTATCCCGCCCCGAGTCCCGTGTTCTCCGGCCGGTCGGCTTCAATGCCGGGCTGTTCGAGCGATAGTTTACAGGTGCAAGGGGCGGCATTGCAAGGGTTTCTGGACATTTCTTGGGGGGGGGGCCACAAAAACCCGGCGGCATACCTCTCCAGCGGCATCCAGACGCCCGGCCTGCGCCAACCCGCCAAAATACACTGTGACAGGAAAAAAAGACGTTACGGCCAAACGCGGGTCCCGGTCGCCTCGAATCCGCAGCTGTTGGCATGGGAACGGCCGCCAGCTCAAAGCAGCCAAGCCACGATATTTGCCAGACGCCATGCTGCGTTCTACCTTGTCGCGGCAGATGCTAAACTGCGATGGTTTTCAATCCTGCAAGACAGGCTGTACAAAACGCTCAAATGGATGCCAAAGACGATTCTGATTCGATGGACCTGCTCAAGGACATTTTCCGCCAATACTGGCTGAACATGCTGGGCTTTGCCGTTTTCTTGGCCGCCGCCCTTCGTTACATTCGCTTGGCGGAATGGGAACAACGTCTGGTTCCGTTTGCCTTGGCAGCGTTCGGCTTCGTTTGCGTCATCGCCAGCGAAGAGGTCGCGGAATGGACTGGCCGGTATGGATGGACGCGGGAGCAGTGGTGGCAGTATCCGGGAAGTTTCGTTCGCTTGGCCGGAGGCGTGATATTGATTGTGGCGACGTTCGTTCTTTTCAGCAGGTAGAGGGATACTGGATGCCGTGCGGCAATCGCTCGGTATGAACAAAATCGATCCGCGAACGGTGACCGCCTTAGTCCGCGGCAGGCGTCACAAGCTGGTTCATCTTTTTTGAGTAACGTTCGGCCGTTGTCTTTATTCCGAAGTCGATGCCCTATCCCGCCACCGGCCAGAATCGGCTTAAAGCGTGTCTGGCCGATGGCGGGGCCGTGTAACAAAACCCAACGGAAACACGGCACCTCCATACATCCCACCCGTTTCTTATCTTTTGCCCGTCTCCTCTGCCAAAGCGGCAATTTCCATCGCCCACAAAACACCACGCTTCCGTAGCGTAATCCAAGGCCGAACCTACTTCGATTCGTGCCACCTACTGACACTGGGCAATGGCGGCCAAATGTCGGCACCGTCCTTATTTTGAGCTGACGGGTCGTTTCGCCATTTGGCCAGAAATCGCTGAAAGCGTACCTGGCCGCTGGCGAAAACAGGGTCCGTCAAACACCCAGTGCAACCCTTTTTTAGCTGCTGGCTGTTTTCGCAATTCCAATATCGCCGCCGACAATGCTAAAATCAGACGTCGTTGCCACCAGTTACGCGGTTAACGGACGGTGGTGCTAAAGACCGTGCCCAACATCAGGCGGGCAGAGCCGATGTGCGAAAATCCCTACGAATCGCCCCATCCCGAGCCGGCCGCTTCGATAACAACACCTTCGCCGCCAAACAGCCGCCGCATTCGCCTATCGGTCTTTTTTGCAAACTGCCTGTTGTTGGTGCTGTTTCCGCCTATCTGCTGTCCGTGCGGTTTCGGTCCGCTCGGCTTTCTTGTTATGCCATACATGATGCTGCTCGCCTTTCCCACCATCGTGTTCGGATTCCTTGCGCCGGATGTGATCGTAACGAATCGCGCGGGGTTCTTTGCGGCCTACATCGTCAACTACGTGGTGGTGTCCTATCTGATGGGCGAGCTTGCGGGGCGGGTTTATTGCCGGAAGCGAGCGTCACAATCAAACTCTGCATAATGAGCGGCTGCTGGCCCAACTGGTGCTCGAGAATAATGGTGGTCCCAGGGATCGGCGGTTTATATCCGCCACTGGCCAGAAATCGCTGTTAAAGCGTGTCTGGCCGGATGGCGGAAACAGGGTATGTCAAAACATCCAATAGCAGCTGTATACTTGGCCGTCTGTGGTTCTCTCTGATCGCATCATGGATTTTTCTCGGCCTTGTCTACGCTCTCTGGCATCTTCGCAGTTCTTTGATCATTCACGTTACTGGCCCAATCGCCGCCAGCATTATCGGCTCGATTGTTGTTGCGGTGGACGGTCTGCCGGCGTGGATCGGGCTGGCGGAAATGGGCATCCGCAGTCTGGCCGCAGGGTGCTCCGTCAGTACGATCATCAGTTTTCCGGTGACGATGTTGATACTGCTGGTGATCGCATTGAGACCGGCTCTACGGGTTTAAGGCGGAGTGGGGCGGAGTGTACCATCCTGTGGCCGCCGCTGGCCGACACTGTCCATCTCATGCCCGCCGCTGGCCGACACTGTCCATCCTGTGCCCGCGGCCGGCCGACACTGCTTTAAGCCTGATTGGCCGATGGCGGGGTTGGATGGGGTGAGCCTTCGATATCACGTTGCACAGATAAAGGGTGGGGCGTTGCAGGTGAGCGGTTACCGGCTCCAAAACAAAGAGCGACCAAACCGCCCGCACCCGATTGCTGGACTGGTCGCAAAGGGCTGATGAGCTTGGTAATCGGCTATAAAAGTGCATAGCCAACTGCCGCTGGCCACCCATTTTTGGTCCGAGTCTCGCGAAAGGACGTTTTTGCGGTTCCAGATGACGTGTAAACCAACGGGAAATCTCGGGGGGGCTGAGAGGTAAAAAGGCATCGGAGGTAGAAGGGTTTTCTGCAGGATATAGAGGGCCGGCGGCTGTTCGCCCCATCGAAGACGCCTTCCCCATATATAGGCAACTTTAATTGCCAGCTGTGAGGTAGCATATACCCGGTGTCTCCGTCCGAACACTCCAGAAAAAGCCCCAGAAAACGCCCCGTCGAACACCATAAAAGGCAGCGGACGGACGCAAAAATGCTTGCGTCTTCTGGCTGCAAAACGGGCAGGGAATCGGCAGCAAAGGACAGCCGAATCCGAGGCGAGTCGAAGGATACACTGTGACAGGAAAGGGTCCCATACCAAGCCTGCCGAGGGTCTCAGGGGCTCGCATCGAAGGTGCTGCCGTATATATTTTTGCCCCGCCAAAGCGTCCCACAAGTATCGCGGTTTCCAGACGCAATGGACGGCCTTGTGCGCGTTGTCTGCGCCGGCGCCCACACAAAATCAGGCGTCTACCTTCAGCGTGCGTTACGTGTATTCGTGCGGTGCCCAGGCTGCTTTCACAGTGCTCAGGTACTACGGCAAGGCGCGTTCGATCAGGAATGTGACCAAAGAACTGGGGACCACAACCGACGGTACTACCTCCGGCCAGCTCCGCCGCTTGTTTGAACGCAGGGGCCTTCGACCGGTCGTATTGAAAAAGCCCACGCTCAAATCGCTAAAGAAAGAAATCGACGCCGGCCACCCGCTGATCGTTTCGATGGATACGGACCACTGGGCGGTGGTCTATGGCTACGGCCGCAAAGCTGTTTTTGTAGCCGATTCAGCGATTCCTCGGGCTCTTCGTTGCCGACATTCGACAAAGCGGTTCCGAGCGCGGTGGGATAAGTGGGCAATGGCAATCAGGGTCTGAGTGGCGATTCTGCTGCGAGATCTCGAGAGGTTGGAAGGGGCTTGGCTCTGTGAAAACGAACGATGACATGGAGTTGCATACGTGACTATACGCTTCCAGCAGCTGATTCCTTATCCTCCAGTTCACGTGCCTTGGAAAGTGCCGATGCCACGAGCCCTGCGGGTACGGAGATGATCCCCAGGCCCGTTGCGAGAACGACAAACGTGAAAATCTTCCCGCCGGTCGTTACCGGGTAGACATCACCATACCCGACGGTGGTCAGTGTGCATACGGACCACCAGAGACTGTGAAATACCGAGGAAAACGCTTCCGGCTGAGCCTCGTTCTCAAAGTAGTAGATTCCTACAGCGGACAGGTATAGGACAAGAGCGGCGACGAGCCCAAAAAGGACGATTTCCTCTTTGGCGATTAGCAATGCGCGGTGAAATCTGCGAATGGCAGCACTGTACCGGACCACCTTCAGAATCCGAAAGAGGCGAAATAGGCGAACGGCTCGGATTGACCGGAGGTCCACGCAGGTGAAAACATAGAATGGCAAAATGGCGAACAGATCCACGAGCCCGAAAAAGCTGAAGATGAATGATAGTTTCCGATCAGCCACGTACAAGCGGAGCAGGTATTCCGCGGTGAAGATGATAACGGTGACGATCTCGGTGTACCGCAACACATCTCGTGTGGGTCGCGACAAATCCGGCAGCGTTTCTATGGAGAAGGTGACGAGGGATACGACGATTAGGAACTGGATGAACAAGTCAAAGCCGCGGCCCAGTCGCGTTTCGTTGTTCTCGATGACTTGTTTGAGCGTCGGCATTTGCGGTTCATGTGCATCGTGCTGGAGAACTTTGGCCGAATAACGTATTGCGATCTATTTCGGCGGTTCTCAGTGAGATAGATCGTGCGTTAAACTGAGCCGCTTCGCGGAGGATGAGCCGACGCGGATTCCATTGTCCGCCAAGCGGGTTCATCGCAAAACGAGCGGCGTCCAAGGTGGTTCTGGAGCAATCGGAACCCAGGTGTCGCCCGCTGCCGTGGCCGGAGCCGTCATATTGTAAGCTGCGCTGGATCGGCGATGGTGAGCGATGGTGCGCAGAACGAGATAAAGCTCCCATCGTTCCGCGTGACTTGGGTCATCGACGCTGTAAAATGGAGGATACTCCGAATAGTTTGCTGCGATTCCGGTCTCGATGCTTGTTCGAGTTCTGCCACTGTGCTCATCGACCAACATTCGGTTGGTGATGAAGTCTCGTATCGCCCATCCGGTCGTGTTCGTCGTGTTTGCCGAAACTACGACGAGTCGTTCGTTAGAGATGGATGGGATTAACGCGACCGTGACACTGTTGATGCCGTAAGTTCTGTAGTCGATTGGCACGGTGGACCTCCCAGGAAGACTTCACGACCTCTCCGCCGAACGGCACCGATAACCCAGCGGCGGCATTTAAACTTTGATTTCAGGAATCGCCCGATCCGCCGCTTGGGTTCATCGGTTTGTTATCAGCCGTCACGCTGAGCAATTCGGATTCAAGGAACCGATCCATGAATGCCGCGTTTAAGCTAATTCCATCACGTCCTCGCTGAGGAATACCCGCGGTGCGGGTGAAGTTGTGTAACCTTCGACTTATCTCTTTTACCTCCTCTGTCGTAGGTCCCTTCTTTCGCAAAGAAACAATATCCTCGGGCACGTAGCGGCTCTTGCCAAGCTTAAGACATACCCAAGCAAATGCTACAAAGTGAACCAAGCGTATTGGAGGTGACAGTAGCTGCGATTTCTTCTTGCGTTGTTGTAGGGCAAGCTCCACAGCACGAACAATTTCCAACGAGGCCAAGTAAACTGACAAGTTCCATTTGGGATTGAATACCTTCGAATACACGGCTTCGTCCCGGAGCGATTTTGCACGCTGCCTTGGCGAGTTCGCTGGGTCACCAAGTGCAACAGCACGGACTGCCGATGCGAGGTAAGTAACGGCAACAATTCGATCAGCTGATTTTCCTTGATTCTTAAAGAAGTTGCGGCGCCTATCGTAGAACCATCCATGATCTTCGAGATGCTGTTCAATGTCTTTTTGGATCTTATCCAATCCTCGTATCGACGATAGGTCAACAGTGCTTTGATAATTGGTTGCTTTGATTATTCTGGCCCGCATTGAATCTTCGTCGGCGACAATTACCTTTACCAGCAAGGCACGTTGATCGCTGGCAGGACGGCTTGCACTATAGACATTGAAAATCGTCTCTGTAGTTTGCAGCCCGTTTATTATTTGAACGTTTTCGATCGCCAAGGACTTTGCTGCGACCATCGCGCGTGTACAGAGAATAGTCACCCCATTGTTTAGCCACCAAAAATCCTCGTTGGATATATCCGTTGAAACTCTTTCAACGGTTTCAGCAATGTCTTTGTTTACCTGCCCCTGTCCGAGGTAATCGCGAACGTTGGATTCGAAGAGGTATCTGCGAAGCTGGCCAGTCTCGTCGGATATGAAGTCAAAGTAATCGGACAGTCGCGACAAGATGACAAAGTTCTTCCCCTCGCGAGAAATAAAAGATTCTGTGAAAGGAAGACGCAATGAATAGTCTGGTTGCTTTCTCGCGATCTGTAAAAGTTCCGTAGCTCCGACAAAAGAACAATGAACGTCAATCCGTCCAAACAATTTTCTTACAAGTTCTTCCAAAGCATCTGCTCTTGATCGTAGATTGGGGGCAATCTGCGATGCGTCTCCTCTTGAGCAATAGTCGATCGTGACCGTCAAAACGGGCTCACGTTCCACGAGCTCAAGATAGGCGGCCGTGAATCGTGCACGTTGGCGCAGGACGTCCGAGTTGTACGGGTACATGAGTTCGGCAGGCGTTTTCGTAAGATCAAGCAATTCAGAAAGGCTAGAGTGAAGGGAATCCAGCGGTTGTTGCTCGAAACGCGGGGAAGTGCGCGACGAAACTATTCTAACGTGGATTTGGGGACGCAACTTCGAGGCAATTGCAGCAGCATTACCCGTACACGGCCGTCCATCGAGGTACACAAAGAACCCGTCAATTCCTCCATCATTCCCACCATCAACCCAGCCAAGGCTAAGTTCGTCGTACGTCGGATCGAATTGCTTGAGCATTTGGTCGAAGCAGAAAAGCTCGAAGCGTTCGGGCGAAGATGCATCACTACCGTACCTAGGACCGACTCGTTGCAACAGACTGTCGAGCAAGACTACGTCGTTTGTTGCCAATGGAGTCTTCCTTTTTGAATTTGCTGATAACTATTGATTATCGAATTCGGTAAACAAACGTCCTCATTCCACGGTATCCGACTGTTGCAGTCAGATATTCCAGGACGCTCGCATGATGCAGTGAATGGCACAAGGTATTGGTTGTCAAGCGGTAGCGCGAAAAATTTGAAGTTTCTTGCTGCTGGCGATACGTGGGGAAAACGGGCGGTCCTTCACGCCAGACTGACGCAACGTGTTACCTTATAGCATGTTACGCTGGATTCGGTTAAGGCGGATTCTGGCGGATACGCTTGCGATCTTGGCGAGGTATCCCGGCTTTGGAATGTCCACTCTCGGGCGGTCCAGTGGGCTACCCACGCCTCGGCCACCGTGGATTCTTCGGCCGTCCGGCCTCAACCTCCAGAATACACTGTGACAGGAAAAAGGGACGTTACCGCCTGCCGTGGGGTCCCATCGCCTCTTATTGAAGCTGTTTGCACTGCGGTGACGTCTGTGGCTCAGCACGCCCAGCAGCCAGCCGGCATCAGCGAAAAAACGCAGGCAGCCCGCCTTTCGCTTACCTGCCACTGCGAGACGGCCGTGTTGGGTACCAGCGCCAAAACCAGCAGCGGCAGCGACCCGTGCCCTAATCCGGTACCCCCAAGCCCGCCTGCATCAAACCGTACAGCCGGCGGCAATCTCACCAGGGCTACGACCTACGAAAACCAGAACGGCATTTTTGACCACGAAGCGAGATTCTACGGACAGTCCGTAGAATCTCTGGTCTGCTGGAGCCGGTGCCAGAACGCTGAAGACACGTTCTTGGTGCGTGTAGCGGGGTGCGTGGTCTAATGGTTACATAAACAGCTCGACGCTAAAGCGTGCCAGTAAAATGCAGCACGCAATCGCCAACCCAACGCCCGGACATTGAACACCGTACTTGAGCCACAGCCTGGTTCCCAAGCAGATGGTGGCAAGCGTCGCCAGGCCGACGAGGGTTACGGCGGAGAACCAGATGACGAGGATCAGCAGCGCCTGCCAGTTGGGAGTCGCGGCAAACCCCCGGAGGTGCGGCGGAAAGAACGCCATTCCAAATAAGAACGCAGCGACGGTCCCAAATCCGGCCGTTCGTCGCGACCAAAGGTACGTCTGCTGCAACCAGTGCGGTGCCGTAGGGATCGTTGTCGACCGACCGCATGCAGGACAGGTCGTGTCGCCAGGTCTGACTTCCTCTCCGCAGCTCTGACAAGAACGGTCGCCCTCGTGCCCTGCCTGTGATTCCCGTTGTCGCTGTTCGTATTCTTCCAAAAACTTCAGTGCTCGTTCAGCGTTGCCCCGTTCCACAAAGACCTGCGGCTTGTTGATTCCCGACAGCGTCCCCCACGCACAAGTCCCGACATACGAAACATCTTCGATGGCGAAGGCTTCGATTCCGGCGTCGATCAGCAGCGTACGGACGAGTTGAGCTTCGAGGTTGGTGTCAGCGTCCAAGACTGGGACGGGGTCGTGGAGTGCCATGCGATTGCTCCTGGAGGTCTGGCTGGCTGGATGATCAATCAGACTGTCGTCTGCGAATTCTACCGCGGTGGGTGGTACTGAGAAAGAACCCAGACCGCTGAGATGGATAAGACGCCATACGTGCAAGAGACGTTGAGTGTCGCATGCACTGGGGCAGCGGCCAGCTACCGGGCCTTCGCAGACATGTGTACCGGTCTCAAGACTTTCTCAGCGCTGAGAAAATCTTGAGGCGGGGCTGAGAGGTAGAGATTGCCTGGCTGTTGTTGCGCGCTGGGAGCGATTCTGACGCGCCTTCCACTATCAGGTGGACCAACAGAGCCAGTCATGCCTCGGAAGCGTTAGGCGGCGCGTGAGAGCCCATTGCGGGCATTTCTACTTATTGGGAGCTATTTGCAGTCAGCCCAGCAGTTACCGAACTTCACATCGACATCCGGCGGCACA